>Ga0164313_10000049_pt1 | contig 66927 bp, 61 predicted proteins | sample GuaBasSedimGuay4_FD_113735 | JGI IMG/M metagenome (GOLD analysis project Ga0164313, IMG submission 113735) | Subseafloor sediment microbial communities from Guaymas Basin, Gulf of California, Mexico - Guay4, Core 4569-4, 0-3 cm | ecosystem: Environmental > Aquatic > Marine > Hydrothermal vents...
CGAGCCGACCCGGTCGATGCTCGTCCGGTTCAACCCCTCCATCGATGGCCCGGCCCCACCCAGGAATTCCGGAGAATCCGGGCTAAAGATCGATACCAATCCCCAATATCAGCCGGTAATCATCCGGTAATCATCCGGCGCCGGTTTGGCGTCGTCTTCATTGGCGACCGGGTTCTGCACCCGGTCCCAGATGAACGACACGTCGAAATCGAATACCCTGGTCAACTCAAACTCGAGCGAATTCAACCAATGCGTGTCGAGTCCACCCGACTCCTCGCTCCCGACAGCCACCCGGAGCTGGGACGTAAAATCGTTGGCTTTGGTCAGGTCCTTCTCAAAGGTCATCTGGGCGACGATAATCGGGGTCTTGCGGGTTTCATCCTCACCGGGCTGGACCGAAAAATATTTCGTGTACTGATAAGCCGGACCAACGGCCACGCTCCACTCGGTCGTATCTGTCTGGGTAAACCAATAGCCCAGCTGTGCGCCCAAACTTACCCGGTGCTCAATATTCTGTAAGGAATCGCGGTAATACTGCAGGTTGACCGGCCGGATAAAGAATTTCCGATCGAAGAAATAGTCATAATAGTTGGTCACGCGATGGTTGTTGACCGTATCCACATCGTTTAGACGACTGACCGTGCCGAGGTATTCCAACACGAAACGCGTCCGGCCCGTCCGGCGCCTGATATTCCACCAGGTATTGTAGTCGAGCTGCGCGATGTTGCCACTGCGTAAGTCAAGGCCCAGCGAGACCCTGGCTGTCCAGTGACTGAGTTCACCTTCGTCTCCGTGCGCGATTGCGACCAGATCGCCTCGGTCAAAACTGACCTCGCGACCACCCTTCACCACGACCCGATCACCCTTCATGAAGATCGCGCCCAGCGCCGTCTCGTGCGATTCCGAATAGATCTCGTGGTAACGCTTGGTCCGGATCTGCTTGATGTCCTTGAAGTCGAATGAGAGGAAGTCCAGTTCATCGCTGTCAAATTCCAGCTTCCCGTTGTACATGGCGATGATCTCGCCCTTGAGCCATTCGTCGGACACGAGTTGGATCCAGTCAAACCCATCGATCGGCGGGGTCCAGTCGGATTGGACGGAAGGGTTGTCATCCAGGTCCTCGGTTTCGTGCGCCCCGACATGGATTGGCCCGATCAATCCCGCGATCATCGCGGTCATTCCAAAAACACCGCTCCGACTCAAACCCATACAAGAGGAAGTCCGGACAGGGCAGCTGTAATTCATCATCATCTCCATTCCCGGGTTGACATTTCCTTCTCCGCGGATCGCACCACCCTTTCTAGTCCGGATGCGTTTCCAGCTTCGAGCCAAAAGAGACGTCCATCACCGGCCACCGCCCGCTTCACGCCCGATCAGGCGAAGCTGATCCGAGGTGGGCCGACCGGTTCGCGCTCCATGTGGAACCGGGCCAGGCGGTGGAGGAGTCGTCCCCGGATCTCCCCGAACTCGGGATCGGCCCAGAGATTGCGGTACTGATCCGGATCGTCCTGAAGATCGTAGAGTTCGCCTTCCTCGGTATGCCGGTAGACCACCAGCTTGTGTCGATCGGTGATCAGGGTGTGCTGGTTCAGGGTCGACCGAGTGGCTCTCATCTCCACCAGAACGGCGTCCTGCACCGCCTCGGCCTCTCCCTTGAGGATCGGCCTCAGATCAGCTCCCTGCCACTCCTGAGGCGGGGCGATTCCGGCCAGTGAGAGGAAAGTCCTCGGCAGGTCGACCAGATTGGCCAGGGCAGGCACCGTGCCGCGTTTCCGGATGTGGCCCGGTCCCCAGACCAGTAGAGGCACCCTCTGGCAATCCTCGAAAGCCGCGATCCCCTTGCCCCACAGACCGTGATGACCGTGCATCTCCCCGTGATCGGAGGTCCAGACGATGATGGTGTTCTCAAGCTGGTTCGACTCCTCGAGGGTCCGGATGAGTGTGCCCAGGCGATGGTCGAGAAAGGCGACCATGCCCAGGGTCGCCTGGAGAGCGGCCTGCCTCCGAGCGTCTTTCTCGGGTTCGCCAAAACAGGAGGGAACGGTGGCTTCCTCACGCACCGCCCCATTGAGGGCAGCCGGTGCGCCGACCCAATCGTTGAGCGATCCGAAGTCCTTCCGGTGACACATCCGGTAAACTTCCGGCTTCCGATCGAACTCGCCTTCGCGGTAGCCTTCAAAGACCTCCATCGCATCGGTCCGGACCCGGCTGTACCAAGGCTCGGGACAGAGGTGAGGTTCGTGTGGATCCTGGAAACTTGCCCAGCAGAACCATGGTCGTCCGGGGTCCTGTCGCCGGATAAACCGACGGGTCAGACCGGCCACCCATTCCGTGTCGTGGACCTGTTCGGGGATTTCCCAACTGCCGCAGGCGTGATGGTCATACTCATTTCGCAGGTGGGGGAACCACGGCCGGAAATCGACCCCGGCATCCTCCAGAAACGCCCGATAGTGCATGGCCGGGGTATTGTTCGTCGTGTGGCCCTTGCTGCCCTCGAATTCCTCAAAGCCAAGGTAGGGTCCGCGCCAACTGCGAAAGAACGACGGCTCCGGGTCCACGCCGCCCGCCATTTGCCGCGCCTCATCGGCCCTTCGCACAAAATGGGTCTTCCCGAACAGGGCTGTATGGTAACCCTCGCCGCCCAGGATCTCCGGCAGGGTGGGCCCCGGAAACGGGTCCGGGGTGACCCCGATGGTGTAGGCAAGATGGGAAGAGGGATACCGACCGGTCAGGAGGGAAACCCGGGTCGGCGTGCAGACGGGCGACGGACAATAGGCACGATCGAAATGAATCCCTTCGCGTCCGAGCCGATCCAGGTTGGGCGTGTCGATGGCCCTGAGCCCTTTCAGGCCCAGGTGGTCGAAGCGCTGCTGATCGGTTGTGATGAAAAGGATATTGGGCCGGGGCATAGCGGGGGGAGCCTGGTGGAGCTTCAATTTTCCAGGTAGGGAATGGTCAGGGGACCTTCGGGCAGGATCGCCACCCGGGCGTCGCGCCCGATCCGATCGAGCTCCTCGTCCAGACTGGAACGAAGATCCGCTATCGGGGTGAGGTAGGCCCGCTTCACCTCCTCGTCGGCCAATTCGCTGTAGAGCCCGACCCGGTTTTTTTGAACGATGAGGGCCAGCAACTGGACCTGCCACCGGTCGACCTCCGAAAACCCCGGTTCGCCGATCGCGTCGAGCGCCTCGCGGGCCGATCCGTATCGAAAGAGCATCTGCTTGAACTGACCGTGCTCGGGGAAGCCGTCGTTGCAGCGCGCCGCGGTCAGGATCAACCCGCCCTCCGAGGTGATCTGATGCGCCGCCGACATGCCCTTTACGGTCTGGTAGAGATTCAGGTCGAGCGGCGCACCACTGTTCGTGGTGATGACGATCGGAAACGGCTGCGCCACCCCGGCCATCGTGGTCTCCCGGGCATAGGCACAACCGGCCTCATGGGCCTCGATCACGTCGCCACAGAAGAAACGGGTGATCTCCTTGCGCACATTCAGGGTGACGTTGAGCAGAAAATCGACCGGCAGGAGCGAGCCCGCCGCCCGCACGTGATCCTGGGTCGGGTTGCCCTCAAATCGGCCCCAAGTGCTGTGCGGGTCGGCGATATTGGCGACGCTGTGATAGTGCATGATCGCATCCAGCCCCGCCACTCCGGGGAAACAGGCCTTGTAGCCGCCGGAGAACCCGGCCATGAAATGCGGCTCGATGAAGCCCAGGAGGATGCGTCGGTCGGCCCGGGCGTATTCACGATTGAATGACACCGGGTACCCGAAGCGCGACCGGCCGACCTCGACCAGGGTGTCGGCATCCCGGGCGTCATGATTGACGATCCGGTAGCGCTCGTAGATCGAATCGCCGACCATCCGGCGGAGTTCGGCCTCGGTATTGCCACGGTGGGTCCCGGTCCCGACCACGATGGTGATGTTTCCATCCGGGACGTGATCCAACTCCGCGAACAGCCACGGCAGCAGGCGCTCGTTGGGAAGGGCCCGGGTGATATCGGGAATGGCCACCGCGACGGAGTCTCCGGCGCCGATGCGTTCCCTGAGCGGCGCACCCCCGATCGGCCGGCGGGCAGCCTCTACAAAGGCGGCGACCTCATCCTCAAGGCCCGGAATGAAACGAGGCCGGATGATGGTTGCATTGACGCCTTCCAGATCGAGATCGAGGCCGGTTTCGCCATATTCAAGTCGAACAGTCTCAGACATGAGCATCCATCAAACCGGCTCCGGCCGGTGAGGCAAACGTCGATTCCGGAAAAATGGGGTCAGGCCGTGTAGTGTGTAGTTCAAGCTTTCATGCCCCTGCTCGAGAAAGAAAGGGTCTTCTGCTCCTGATTGACCGGAACATCGGCACCATCCGGGGCGGTCCTTTCCCCCGGGAGGGGAGCGCGGAATCGGATCAGCGTGGATGTGGGGATTTGCGACTCACCAAATCTAAAGACCGAGTTTGGCGAGCAACTCATCGACCGAAAGCTTGTGGTGCGCGGCCACTGGTTTCAGCACCCCGCCAATAAGAGTACCGGTCTTCAGTGGTCGATGGTTGGGCACTGTGACATGATGTGTGCCGTTGACTTCGGTCGTGAGACGGATGTGCGAACCGTGTTGACGAATGCTCTCATAGCCCAGGGTATGCAGGGCCTGAACCAAGGCGCTCCCGTTGACGTTGCGCGGGATCTTCACACCGCGAGGACCTCGTCACGCACGAAGTGTAATCTGATGACACAGGGTTTCTCTCCGGGCGCTCCGTCGCCGAAGTGACAATGTACGGCTTCACGCACCATCCGACGCAAGTCATCGAGTGATTCGCCCTCGGTGGCAATAGCATGACCAAGCGCTACGGCAACGTAACCGCCGTCCGCTTCGTCCTCATGCACCTCAAAAATGATCTCACTCATGGCCTTTCAAGGTAGGTGGGCTCGGCACCTTCGGCAAGCCTGTCGTTCGGGGACGCCGAAAAGGGGTCGAATCGACCACAGGGCACTTTGACTGATTCGAGACGGTCAGCGCGGCAAGGATTTGGGCGTCGGGCAAAGCCCTCCTTCAATAGCGACACTCGATTTCGGTGACGTTGCCGCAGGTGCAGGTGACGATCAGCTTGGTGACACGGCCCCGCTCGACCACGGTCTCGATCCGGGTGCCATGGGCGCCGGTCTCGTTTTGCGGTGAGGAAACCTCGGGGTCCGTCGGTGCCGGTGGCGCGTGTTCAAGCGGGGGAAGGGTCACAGAGGCATCGGATGCCGTCCGACCCGGATCTGAGCGTGAGATCACTTCGCGTCCTATCAGAAAGTCTTCCATGGATGTCGGTCAAAGAGGTGTCTACTGGGAGGCCAGGATGGCAAAGCTCAATTCGATTCGCTGATTTTCGGGAGCGCCCGATTCGGTGTCACTGAGAGGCGCGGTATCGGCAAATCCGGTCACCCGTTCGAATCGATCCGGATTCACCGCATAGTGTTGCATCTCGCGACGGGCGGCATTGGCGCGGTCCGCGGTCAACTCCCAGGGACCGTAATCCGACGAAGTCGCGCGAAAGTCAGATGAGACATGACCGTCGATCCGTATTTTGAAATCCTGTCGATCGGCGATCCAGGCCAGGTTCTGTATGACAAAGCGTCCCCATTCAGTGAAGCCTGAAGAACCGGACTCGAACATGGGACGGGTGGCGCGGTCATAAACGATCACCCGAAGCCCGTCCGAGGTGACCTTCACTTCGACCGGTGAATCTGTTTCGGACTCATCGATGTCGAGCATCCGATAAAAATCGCGCGCCAGGGAATGCAGGAAAGCCGTTTCAGCCAGTGAAGTGAGGTCCGCCTCCTCACCGCCTCCCTTGACTCCACCCGGTTCAATATCGCTGTTCATCACGCCGCTCGAACTGTCCAGAGGCGAATTGAACGGGCTCTTGAAGTACTGTGAGGTCGCGAGCAGGATTTCCTGATCCTGGGCCGAGATCCACAGGACCATGAAAAGGGCCATCATCGCCGTCACGAAGTCGGCGTAGGCGACTTTCCAGGCACCACCGTGATGAGCTTCCGCTTTTTTTGCCATGTCAGTGGTTCAGATCAGCGGGCGGAGATGGCTGCCTTGAGCGTCTGCTCAAGTTCATCCGCTCCCGGCAACAATTTTGCATCGACATTGCGGCGGGCCAGTTCAATCGCCATGATCGGGGCCAATCCCCGGGCATAGGCAGACAGGGCCGTCGCCATGCAGTTATAGTATTGAACGGTGCTTTCGTCGTTGAACTTGATCCGATTGGTCAGCGGGTTGACGAATCCATAGGCTCCAAGAATACCCAGGAAGGTTCCGGTCAGCGCCGCGGCCACCCTTTCGCCCACCACTTCCGGACCCTCCGAGATGGCGGCCATGGTATTGATGATGCCGAGCACGGCCGCAATGATCCCGATCCCGGGCAGCGAATCGCCCACCAGGTTCAGCACGGTGACCGGGCCGTGGGCTTCGCGCTCCTTGGTCTCGATCTCCGCTTCGAGCAGCGGTTGCAGCTGTTCGGGCTTGATCTTTCCGTCAATAATCGGCTTGAGGCCGTTGCAGAGAAATTCGACCTGTTCCTTGTTCTTCAGAAAGCGTGGGTATTTCTGAAAAATCGAGCTGTTTTCCGGTTCCGAAACATGCTCGTCCAATGCGATCAATCCGCTCTTCTTTCCGGTCAGGAACAATTCGTAGAGCACCTTCAGGAGGTCCATATAGTCATCGCGACCGGGCAGGGTTCCCTTGATCGCGGTGGTGGCGGCGCGGATGGTATTAATCATCACATCCTTCGGGCTGGCCACGATGAGCACGCCCATCCCGATGCCGCCGATCACGACGAACTCGGAGACGTGCATGAGCACGGCAGGATTCCCGCCCGCGAGCATGAAACCGCCGAGCGTCGCAGCAACAACAACGAAATATCCGATAAAAATCAGCATGAGGGGGGGCCCTTTCTATTTGTGCATGACGCTGGTCAGGTAGTTGCGCAGACTGATGACGGCCTGCGAGTGGATCTGGCAGATCCGGGACTCAGTCAGGCCGAAGACAGCTGCGATCTCCGCCAGGCGCATATCTTCGTAATAATACATGGCCAGGACCTTGCGGGGGACCTCCGGCAGCTGCTGGATGCGCTCGGCCACCAACCGGATCAGCTCGTCCTTTTCCATCTTGTCCGTCACCGCGACGAGGCTGTCGTCCGGGATGATCTCGTAGAGGTTCGTTTCCTCCGAATCATCGGGGGAGGTGCAGTGATCGAGCGGGAGGAAGCTGATCGGACGAACCTCCGTCATGAGGGCCTGGTATTCCTTCTCCGAGAGCTTCATCTCGGTTCTGACCTCAGCCTCAGTCGCCGGGCGCCCCAGTTTCTGCTCAAGATCTTCCACCACTTTGCGCAATTTCTTGAAATTGGTGCGGGCGTTCCGGGGCATCCAGTCCATCCGTCGCAACTCGTCGAGAATGGCTCCGCGGATGCGCATGGCGGCATAGGAGCCGAACGACTTCTTCTGTTTCGGGTCGTACTTTCTCAAGGCCGCGATCAATCCCTGCAACCCCACGCTATGCAGGTCCGCTTCCTCAATATGCGGGGGCAGGTTGATCTTGATCCGGGCAACAATCGACTTGACGATCGGCAGATAGAGCTTGAGCAGCTCCTCCTGGGTCTGTTCGTCCGAAGAACTGTTTTCCTGGTAGGTCGATCGAGCCCGTGAGGGGATCGAGGTCCTGGTTCTGGTCTTGGGTTTCTTGGTCGCGACGGCGTTTTTCATAAGAATTGTTAACTTTGGGTTGAGGAGACAGATTCCGTATCACCGGCGGCAGACTGCGCCCGCGACGCGGCCTCCCGTTCAAGAAGCACGGTGCGCACACTTCGCGCATAGGTATTGCCGAGCCAGCGGAAGAGCACCGCAGCGGCCAAGCAGCCGAAGCTGGCCTGAATAAACGATGAGAGGGGTTCCCGCCCGACGGCCCACCCGCCGAGAAAGACGAGCGCGAAGCCGAGAGAGCCACCGATGAGAAGCAGGAATTTCATGATTCGGGAGAAGTACCGCCACCGTCCGCACGGCGCTCAGTGAAAGTTTGGTTGAGGAGGCAGCTGACCGGGTCATCTTCCATATCACCCGCCAGGTTGGGTCCGGATGAGAAAAAGAGCGGCTCAACCCGCCGGTGCAGAACGAAAGGCCAGAGCTTCCCCCAACGGCGCAGTTCATCCAGGTGGGTATAGACCACATGGGTGGCCCCGAACTGATCGCCCGTGGTCAGGGCTTCCGCAATCAGGTCGCCGTCATAGGCCGCGTTGACAACCAGAATCCGACTGTCGATCCCGAGCCGGTCGAGATTTTCGCACACCGTCACATCGGAAGGGTCGCCGGGGGTCGTCCCGGGCAGGTCCAGATAGAGAATGGTCTCGTCGTCGATTTCCTCGGTTTCAACCGGAGACCGGAACAGGGGGACACCGAGGACTTCGCAGAACGCGGCCAGGCCGTCGGAAGCATTGGGCTGACCGGCGTCGAGTTTGAGCACGGCGGCCGAACGGCCCTCCACAAAAACCTCCCGGGCCAGAAGCTTGCACAGGGCAGTGGTCTTCCCCGCCCCGCATCCGCCAATGAAAACACGGCGGTTGCCCATCGGAGTAGACGGTCGGGATCGACCCTGGTCACGCAACCAGCCGCCGGTCCGGGTCACGATTTCAGCCTTGGAAAGGGAGGTCCACTGGTCTCCAAGATCCACTCGTATCCGCTCTATCATGACGCGGTCCAATCCCAGGGCCCGAAGAACGGCCTCGGCCGCTCCGTTGCCCGAACCGGTCGGAACAGGATCGGAGGCCGGACTCGGCGAACGGACGGGCTTGGGCCAGGTCTCCGGGTCGGCGACGGGCGTTTTCTTCCCGGACCCGATCTCAACCACAACTTCCAGGCGCGGTTTCTTGAGGAGCCATCCAAACCCGCTGCCGCCAACCTGTTGGACGGAGACCACCCGCCCCCGGGTGCCGAATCGGTCGCGCAGCGCCTCAACGGCCTCCGCCGCCGAACCGACCACGAGGCGGTAGCGTTCCGGGCGACCGGATTCGATCATTGGCTGGACGGGTGAAGGTGTGCTCATGGATCAGGTCTCTTTCAGGCCGCCACCGTCTGCGGTTCCGGCGCATTGATCTCGGGCGTCTGGCGTCCGAGAGCGTTTGGCGCCACGATGATGGCAAAATTCTGGATCTCGGCCCTGGACGGCAGCTCCTGGTAACTCAGGATGGAGAGTCGTGGCAGCGAGGGTTCAAAGAAGCGCTTGAAAGCGAGCCGTATCTCGGTCGTGGTGACGAGGAGGGGGAGAAGACCCTTCTCGGTCATCTCGGACATCCGGTTGCCCAATTCACTGAGCAGGTATTGAGCGAGGCCCGGGTCCAGGCTGAGGGTGAGATCATAAGCGCTGCGCTGGACCTTGCCCACCAGGTGCTGCTCGATCCTGGGGTCCAGGGTGACCGCGCGGAGGATGCCCGGCTCAACCTCGTACTCGGGTACAAAGAACTCACCCAGACGGCGGCGAACCTGCTCGGACAGATCGTCCGGATTCTTGGATACGCCGGCCATGTCTCCGATCGCCTCGAGGATCAACTGCAGGTTGCGAATCGAGATGCCCTCGCGCAGGAGGTTCTGCAGCACGCGCTGGATCACGCCGATGTTGACCAGGTCCGGCAGCAGTTCGGCCACCAGGGTTGGATTCTTCTGCTTCACGAAGTCGACCAACTGCTGCACGTCCTGCCGGCCAATCAGGTGGTGGGCCAATTGTTTGAGCGTCTCCGAAAGGTGGGTGACAAGGACCGAGCAGGGATCGACCACCGAGTAACCGTTCAGCTCGGCTGATTTCCGCTCCTCGTCGGCGATCCAGACCGCCTCGATGCCAAAGACCGGCTCGACGGTCGGGATGCCCTTGAGCTCGACCGTGCTCCGGGCGACGTTCATGGCCAGGAGGCGCTTGGGCACGATCTTGCCGCGGGCGACCTCACGGTCGCGCAGGAGAAAGCGATACTCATTGCTGTCCAACTCGAGGTTGTCCCGGACCGCAATCGGCGGCACCACGATCCCGAGCTCCCGGGCAATCGTCTTGCGAACCCCGGTCACGCGCTCGAGCAGATCCCCACCCTGTTTCCTGTCGGCCAGGCCAAGGAGGTTGAAACCGATCTCGAGGGCAAAGACATCGACGTCGATGAGCTTCTCAAAGTCATTCCCGAGGGCACTGACCGATGCCTGCGTGGTCTCAGGCGGGCCGTCGGGCGATCCGTCTTCCGCCGTGGCTGCAGCGGGCTGGTCCGACTTCTTCCGTCTGGCGGCACGGTGCAGGGACAGGCCGATAAAGCCGATAATGGCGGACAACAGGAGAAACGGCGCAACCGGAAGGCCCGGAACGGCCGCGAAAAAAAGCATCATCACGGCCAGGATCAAGATGGCCCGCGGGTAGGAGGTCAGCTGGCGGGTGATGTGGGAGCCCAGGTCGTCGGCGGCCGAGGTTCGCGTCACCAGGATACCGGCGGAGAGGGATACGATCAGGGCCGGAATCTGGGTAACAAGGCCGTCTCCAATCGATAGCAGGGTGAACTTCTGCATGGCCTGCGGCAGGGTCAGTCCCATCTGGAGGACGCCGATCGCGATGCCGCCAACCACGTTGATCAGGGTGATGATGATGCCGGCCAGTGCATCGCCTCGGACGAACTTGCTCGCGCCATCCATCGAACCGTAGAAATCCGCCTCTTTCTGGACTTTCAGGCGACGTTCGGTGGCGACTGATTCATCTATGATGCCGGCGTTGAGCTCGGCATCGATCGCCATCTGCTTGCCGGGCATGGCATCAAGGGTGAAGCGGGCGGCGACTTCGGCGATACGACCGGCTCCCTTGGTGATGACCAGGAAATTGATGACGACGAGGATGAGGAAGATGACCGCCCCGACCACGTAGTTGTCGCGCACAACGAAGCTGCCGAACGCCTCGATCACGTTGCCGGCGTATCCATCCAGGAGGATCAACCGGGTGGAGGCCACGTTCAGACCCAGGCGATAAAGGGTGACCCCGAGAAGGATGGTCGGGAATCCTGAGAATTCCGGCGCATCCTTCACGTAGATGATAACGAGGAGGATGAGGAGGGAGATCCCGATACTGCCGGCCAGTAGGATATCCATGCCCGCTGCCGGAACGGGCAGGATGAGAAGAACAATCGTCCCGAACAGCGCGGCAGTGAGAAGCAGGTCGCCCCGGCCAAAGAGCGAGGAAAGTGAACGCAGACCGCCCTGGTTACCGTTTTTCATGCGAGCGATCCGAGCCTCCTTGCCCGCAGACGGTGGAAGTAGTAGCGATGGGTCTTGTAGACGAAGCCGAGGATCTCCGCCACAGCCTGGTAGAGCTGCATCGGGATCGCCTCTCCGACGCGACCGAATTTGAAGAGCATCCTGGCCACCGCCCGGTTCTCAACCATGGGCACCTCATGCTTCCGTGCGATTTCCTTGATCCGCATGGCGAAGACGTTCTCTCCGCTGGCCAATACCACCGGTGCCTTGTCGACGCCGCGCTCGTATTTGAGGGCCACCGCAAAGTGGGTCGGGTTGGTCACGACCACATCGGCGGTCGGCACATCCGTGAGCATCTGACGCTGCAGGAGACGGCGGGCCATCTGACGCTGGGCATTTTTCAAGTGGGGATCGATTTCCGCGGTCTTTCGCTCCTGCTTGATCTCATCCCGCGTCATCATCAGCTCACGGTGGGTCTTGCGCCACTGGTAGGCATAGCTGATGGCCGCGATGATCCCGGCCGCCAGGATCAGGCGCACCAGAACGAAGAGGGTTGTTTCGGCCACGAAGGTGCCGACATGCCTTACGTCGACCGGGGCATAGAAAATGGGATCGCGCAGGACCCGCTTGATCGCTCCGTAAAGGATGAAGATGACCGCACCCAGCTTGAGCAGGTCGATGCCGAACCGGATCAAAACATCCTTGGAGATGACACGGCTGAATCCGGTCACCGGGTTGAGGCGGGTCCATTTGATCTCGAGCACCTTGGGGGTCAGGCGGAAACCGGTCTGCATACCGCCGGCGAGGATTGCGGCGATCACGGCCGCGCCGAGCAGGGGCATCAGCATGTTGCCGATCATCAGGATGCCCTCGCGGGTGCCCGAGGTGACTGCCGCCTGGTTGATCTCGACCGCAGAAAGATTCCCCAGAATGGCGGCGGTGATCGAGGCCATCTGGTTGACGATGCCGGGGCCGGCAAAGAGCAGGACGAGGAACGCAACCGCCAGGCTGAAAGTCACCTGTATTTCGGCGCTCTGGGCAAACTGGCCCTCCTTGAAAGCGTCCTGGATACGCTTTGCGGTGGGTTCTTCAGTCTTGCTGGCCTGGTCTTGCTCGGGCATGGCTCAGAAGGGGCGGAAGGGAAGCAGGCGGAGCATCAGTTCCGGTGCGGCGTTCATCATTCCGGCGGCATAGTTCCCGATCAGGCCGATCGAGAGGGCAAAGATGGCCATACCGGCCAGGATGCGTGCCGAAAAACTCAATATGAAGACGTTCATGCGGGGAACGACCCGCGAGAGAACGGCGAATGCAAGGTTGACCAGGAAGTTCACGGCCACGATCGGCGCCGCCATGAGCAGGCCAAGCTGGAAAATCCCGGCCGTCTTCGCCACCAGCAGGTCGAGCATGGCTCCATTCGCAACCACTCCGGAGAGGGGAACCAGCGCGAAGCTCCGCACGAAGGCAAAAAGGGCGGTGTAATGGGCGCCGGAAAGAAAGAGCAGGACACCGAAATAGAAAAGCGAAGATCCGAGCGGATTGCCGGCCACGCCCGAGGAGGGATCGAATTCCGGACCCGGCATGAGACCGATCTGAACCGTAAGCAGATGGGCGGCATAATCGAGCGTCGCGAAGACGATGCGAATGGCCATGCCCATGACAAACCCGATACCCAGTTCGCGGGCCATCTCCAGGACCACGACGACGAAGGAGGGCGGAACCTCGGCCGGCGGGTCGACCAGGAAGGTGACCACGAGGGCCACCCCGGCCACGGCTGCCGCCTTGAGGAGGGGAGGGACAACCCGAGTGGAGAAAGGAGGCGTCATCAGAACCAGACCGGCCGCTCGAACCCCAATCAACATCCAGGCATATATCTCCATTGGTGTGATCATCTCAGCGGGTGATCTCGGGGATTCGCTCGTAGACCGAAACCGTAAACTGCATAAGCGACCGGACGAGCCAGTGTGAGCTGATGATGAAGGCGAGGCCGATGGCGAAGAGCTTCGGCACGAAGGCGAGGGTCTGTTCCTGAATACTGGTCACCGCCTGGACCAGGCTTATGATGAGGCCGACCGAGATGGTGGTCAGGAGCATCGGGCTGACCAGCATGAGCGACTGGACGACCACGAGGTGCAGGAGTTCGATCGAGGCTTCGACGCTCATAGGTGAAAGCTCTGAACCAGCGACCGGACCACCAGGGACCAGCCGTCAACGAGGACGAACAGAAGAAGTTTGAACGGCAGCGAAATGACCACCGGTGGCATCATCATCATGCCCATGGACATCAAGGTGGTCGCGACGAGAAAATCGATGATGATAAAGGGTAGAAAAATAAGAAACCCCATCTGGAAGGCACTCCGGATCTCGCTCATGACGAAGGAGGGAACCACGATCCTGAGGGGCAGTTCGGAAGCCGAAGTCGGTCCGCTGCCCGAGAGCTCGAGGAAGAACTCGATGTCGGCAACGCGGGTCTGCTTCATCATGAACTGCTTCAGCGGCCCGGCGCCCACGGTGACCGCCTCGATCGAGGTCAATTCCTTCGCAAAGTAGGGCTGGAGCGCCTCGTCGTTGATCCGATCGAGGACCGGCTGCATGATGAAAAAAGTAAGGATGAGCCCGAGCCCTATGATGATCTGATTCGACGGCGCCTGCTGCACACCCAGCGCGGTCCGAACAAACCCGAGCACAATCACGATCCGGGTGAAGCTGCTCATCATGACCACGACCGACGGGCCGAGGGTCAGCAGCGTCATCAGAAAGAGCATCTGAATCGAAACCCCGAGATCGGGGGATCCGTTTTCCCCACCCAGGGAGATGCTCAGCTGAGCCGGCGCGGGCGCGCCGGCGGTCTGGGCCGACGACACGGTGGCTCCGGGTGCGAGCACCAGGAGGAGGAGGAGGAGGAGGAAACCAACCGAAGACCGTTTCACGCTATCCTCCTTTGGCTCCGGCCATGAGGCCGTCGGGTAAAGCTTCTAGATTGGACATGGTGGGTCCGAGCGGCGTGAGCAACTCGATCCGTCCGGGACTCACACCGACCAGAAGTCGGGAGTCCTCGTATTCCACCACCATGATGAACTGTCGGTTGCCCAGCATGCGGGTCTCGCTGACCTGGAGTCGGCCCTCGGATCGCTTCATGACACTCCGCCATCCGCCCCGCTTCAGGGCGAAAAAGACGCCGATTCCAAGAACGGCCAACACCACGCCGTATCCAGTGAACATGACAAAGGTGGAGCCACCGGCGGGAGATGTGGTCCGGGCGGGTTCACCCGCCTCCGAGGAATCTTCGGCCGTGGTTCGGGGATAAAAGACCTCGGCCTCGGACACCGTCGTCTGCGCGACGAGCGGCCCGGTAATGACAACCGACAGCAGAACTGGGAGGACGAGTCTCATTTCTCAGATCCGACCAGGGCCGTAATCTTGATGCCGAAGTTGTCGTCGACCACGACGACCTCGCCGTGCGCGACCAGCTTGTCGTTCACGTAGAGACCCACCGGGTCACTGGCCTGTTGGTTGAGCTGGATGACGGTGCCGGGCGCCAGGCCGATCACGTCCTTCATCGGGAGCTGGCAGGAGCCCAGTTGGACGGTGAGGCGGACCTTCACGTCCATGACCAGGTTCATCGGGTTTGTTTCAGCAGTCGTTTCCATCAGAGATTTTCTCCTTCTGTTTTTTCACGGATTCGCACGGCGACCGTCCCGTTCTCGAGACCGACTTCGCCCGTAAATTTCACCAGGTTCTCCATGCGGAGCCGGGTCTGATTGATGATGCCCCTTGGGAGTTCCAGAATGTCCCCCGGCTTCAGCTCCATCAGCTTTCCGACCGTCATCTCGGCCGCATCCCATTCCGCGATCAGTTCCACCGGTATCTGGTTATAGGAACTGCGCCACTCGGTCTTTTGCTCCAGAGCCAGGCCCGTGGCCTCGTGCTGCCGGCCGACGTGCATTTTCTTGATCAGCGGTTCGAGCGTATAGTAGGGCAATGAAATGCGGATCTTCCCCTCGCACCCACCCATCCTGGTCTCCATCGTGGCCACCAGGACAACGGCGTTGGCCGGAGAGGTCTGGAGGAAGCGCCCATTAGTCTCACGGCCGATCAGGGCAGGTTGCAGGTCCCCTTCCCCCTTCCACTGCCGGCTCCATTCCTCGAGCAGGATGTGAATAAAATCGTCGACCAGATTTGTTTCAATCTCGGTCAGATACCCGGTGCTCTTGAGGTTCTCGCACCGGCCACCAAGCATTCGATCCGCGATATGCAGGGCCAGATCCGGATCAACTTCCAGAACGCCAACTCCAAAAAGCGGTTCTGCTTTGAAGAGAACCAGGTGGGAAGGATCGGGTATCGTCTCGATGAAGGTCGCGAAGGTGTTCGACTCGAGCCCACCCATGGAAACCGCGAAATCCTTGCGCAGAAAGATCGACAGCCGGGCCGAGAGGCAGCGGGCCAGGTCGTCATGGAGAATCCGGATCTGCCTCAATTCCGCCTCCGGCAGGAAGACCGGATTTCGAAAGTCGAAGTTCTGAATGCTGTCCGCCTCGACATTCGGGATGAGAGTTCCCTCGTGATCGAAAACGCGGATCGTTTCCGCCGGTGATGCCGGTGATGCCGGTGATGCCGGTGATGCCGGTGATGCCTCTAGAGCATCGTCACCCGGGGCGTCCATCCCTGTATTGCCCTCAGTGTCCATGTCTTATTGAACCACGAATTCTGAAAAATAGAGTTCCTCGAATATCCGGCTGTGGAGCACGGATTCGAAAGCCAGGAGAAGCTCATTGCGGACCCGGTTTTTCACCCCGGCCTCTTCGAGTTCGGCCAGTGTAAGTGAAGACAGGATACCGAGGGTGGCATCGAGGAGCTTGGCCTTTTCGTGCTCCATCCGTGCCTCTACTTCAGGATCCGCGCTGTAGGCGGTGAAGCTCACCTTGATGTAGCGGCTCTTCATTGAGCCCGAAAGGTTGCTGACGATGTTCGCGAACTCGATCGGATGGGTGGCGGCGTGCTTGTTCGTCTCCGGCAATTTGCCGTGATTGCCCGGCTCCTCGACCTGACCGGCCGTGCCCAGGCTCGCCTTGATCTTCGGAATGACAAAAAACTCGGTCATCGCGTAGGAAAGCGCCGGGACCAGGATCACAACCAGCAGGATCGGCAGGAAGCCGCTGATCCCACTCTTGGACGAGGCTTCGGCCCCTTTTTCTTGGTTTTCTTCAGCCATGGCTATGCGGTCGTTGGGTGAGGTTATCGCTTCAGGTTGACCACCTCTTCGAGGACGTCATCGCTGACGGTGATGATCCGCGATCCAGCCTGGAAGCTGCGTTGAGTCGTGATCAGGTTTGCAAACTCCTCGGTCAGATCGACGTTCGACAATTCGAGGGTTCCGGATCGGATGGCGCCGAGACCGTTGGTCCCGGCCGTATTGGACGATCCGGTGAGGCCGACGGAACCGATGACACCGGCCGCATCGAAACCACTGAACAGGTTCGAACCCTCACGGGTCAGTGCGGTTGGGTCCTGGAAATCCATCAACATGACCCGGCCGAGGACGATCTCGTCGCCGGTGGCGGTAAGGGTGGCCTTGATATCGCCGTTGGTGGCGATGGAATAGGACGACATCTTGGGCGCGGCCGCCTCGATCTCGGCATCGGTGAAGGCACCGCCCGTATTGTTGGTCAAGAGGCCGTTGGCAAAGGTCGGCGTATAGGCTATCCGGATATCACCCACCGAGGTCGGCGGGACAACGGTCTTGACGAAGGACAGCTCGCCGTTGACCACGGTCGCCTCCCAGGAAGCGGTGCCACCGGTCAGCCCCTGCACCCGGTAGCCATCATTGGTCACAAGAAAGCTGCGGTCGTCGGTTCGGAAATCGCCGGCCCGGGTTGCATAGACGGTATTGTCGGGAACATTGCGGACCTGGAAGAAACCCTCGCCCTCAACCGCGAGATCGGTCGTCTGCCCGGTGGTCGAAAGCGCTCCCTGGAGGAACTTGGACTGGATGCCTGAGATCTCCACGCCCATGCCTATCTGCGAGGCTGAACTGTTTGATCCGTTTCCGTCCGAGGGCGAACTTGCCGGCTTGCTCAGAAACTGGCTGAACGAGTCTGTGTATTTGGTGGTGGACGCTTTGAAAGCCACGCTGTTGACGTTGGCGATGTTGTTGCCGATGACCTCAAGGCCACGGGCAAAGTTTCTGAGGGCGCTGATGCCGCTGTTGAGTGATCCAATGAGTGCCATGGTTGTGTTCTTCGGTTTAGGGCTGCGGGTTGCCTGGGTTGTCGTTTAGTTGGACCCGCCGAACCGAGGCGAAGTCGTATTCCCGGTCATTGATGGTGAGCATGGTGTTCTCACCGTCGGTTCTGACCGAGGTCACGAGACCTGAAATCGGGCTGCCTTCCGTATCCAGAACTTCAGCGATCTTTCCCAACAGGGATTGAGCGCCGTACAACTGCTGACTCGAGGACAGGTTGGCCAGGCTGGCGCTCATGCTGTTCTGGAGATCGAGGGCGCTGAAGTTTGCCATCTGTGCGATGAAGGCGGTATCCTCCATCGGCTTGAGGGGGTCCTGGGAGGCGAACTGCACCGCCAGGAGCTTGAGAAAATCTTCCTGGCCGAGGACCTGTTTGGGAACGCGGGTGGCGGCGGTCGTACTGGAGTCCGCCACGGTGGAGGTGATTGATTCAACTGTGCTCATAATGTTCAGACCCAGGCTCGAAGTCGTCCGGGTCCACGGGTTGCGGTTGCCGGTTCGCGGCGGTTCAAATGGGAGGACCGATCGGTTGATCCAAGGGCCGACTTCGGGGAGGAAGGTGCCCCATCGTCCGGGAAGGTCTCCGGTCCGGCAGAATTCCGGGATTGGGAGTCGCCTTTTTCCGGAGAGGCATCGGCCGACATGAAAGTCATTGAAGTGAGGCGAGTCCCCCGATCCAGGGCTTCCTGGGTAAACTGGGACCACTGTTGCCGCAGGGCCGTTTCGAGACCGGGAAGATCGGTCTGAAAGAGCGTCCGAATCTCGCCCCGTTCACTTGTCATCCTGATCCTGATGCTCCCTCCGTCCTCGAACCGGACGGTCATGGAAAGGCGATCCTGACTGCGAGCCGCCATCTGATCGGCCATTCGGCTGACCATTTCCAGAACGGAGGCCGCATCGGTCGATCGGAGGCCGGCAAGCGAGACACTCGAGCCTCCGGACGGAGTCGACGAAACAGGGGTGCCTTCAGAAATCGAAGAACCGGCTGCGATGCGATCGTTTGCGGTGGGCTCAGCCCGGATGCTGTCGGTTTCCGTTCCAATCCGGCCGGCCCGACTCAATCCCAACTGCACGGGGACAGCGGGTCCCAGCGGGGAGTCGGCGGACAGCCTTCCCCCAATGGGCGAAGGCATCGTCTGCGGGCTGGATTTCTCAGATGGACGACGCATTTGAGTTCCGGGTAAAGCAGCACTGATGCCAGCCCGCTTCTGGAAACCCATAAGTGATTGATTGTCACTCGATAGAAAATTTACTTCAGACTTGGATGACTCGGTCGACAGGATCGAATCGGCAGATCTTGACAGACCGGGTGCGGCAGTTTTTGCCGCACCCCCCTTGGCCGACTTCGTCGGTTGCGCTCTCGCAGGGACCGCCCCGCGTTTGGGCAGATCGGTCGGACCCAGCGGCAGCAGGGAGTCGCCCTGTTGGACGGGATTTGGAGCGGTTCGCCCTGAAAGGGGCAATTCGTTGCCGGAACCCGCATTGCCCACGGTCCCCGGATCTGCAGTTTGAGACCTATTGGACGGACCCGGAAGGATCGGCGTGCGCAGGTTTGCCTGATTCTGTGCCGGATTTGCATCTCCCCCAGGGCGAAGAACCGGATCCGCACGAGGATCCTGTCCTGTCTCCGATTGGATCACGGGCTTCTCCATCGGTAGAGCGACGATGTTTTCAACCGGCAGAATAACCTCTCCGGATGGGACGGGATCGGCCACAGACGGCCGTGTATCCGCACCGGACAGCACGAAGGCCCCCGCCGACGTTTCAGAGGGAGGAGGCTCCCGTCCTTCCGGATCGATCTCGACCCGGTGGGGAGATCCGCCGGCCACGGTCTGATCCCAGACCTGGTCGAATTCTTCGGCGCCACCCGGTCCGGGATTTCCAGACTCCAGTCCGCCTTCGCTCTTCTGTCCGTCCCTATCCACGCCCCGAGACGCGGAGGAACGCACAGGCACGGGAAAACCTGCAGGTGATTCCATCCTTATGAGTTGTTGTCTGCGCTTTCGCGGCGCGCCAGCCGGAGGCGGTTGGACAGATGCGCGGCTCGTTTTACCAGGACGCCGGCGCCATCCGGTTCCATCGTCATCTGCTCAAAAATGGCGCCCACCACATCGGGTTTCATGTGCATCAGGATCTTGACCACGACCTCGTCGTCCATCTCGCGCAGGATCTTGAGGGCGGCTTCGGGCGAAATATTCGAGTAAGTCTGGGAAAGGGCTTTCAGGTTGCGCTGCTCAGAAAGGCTCACCTCAACGATCCTCGCTTCGAGGTTCCCGCGCATGGATTCGAGGATCCGCCGCGAGTTCTCCAACTCGAGTTTCTCCGCTTGAAGGCGAGCGGCGAAACTCGCCAATTCCGCCTTGCGTTCCTCAAAAGCGAGGCGCTGGGTTTTCAGGTCCTCGACAAAGGTGTCGATTTCCGGAGTCCAGAAATCCCAGTAAAAGCGGGCGGGTTCTCCCGGCTCGATCTCGGCCGTATGAACGGATTCGTCCTCGTGCCCGGTCGAGAAAAAACCGTTGATGAGGGCGGCCTGGCAGCCAAAGAAAAGGGCGACGGCCAGGAGACCGAGGAAGAGGTTGGATTGGAGGGTGCGTTTCATGGCAAGCTCAGGTTCCGCGATTGAAGCGGGCGTTAAACAGATCCTCTATTTCGTGTTCCAGGCGACCCTGAAGGTCCTTGCGGAAGGCGTCATGATGGCGCTCCTTCAGCTTCTCGATGACTCTCCGCTGCTGCCGACACTCCAGGAGGTTCCTTGTCCTCTCGTCCCGTACCCGTTGAGCGGCTACAAGCCTCTCCTCGAGTTCGCGACGATTCCGATCCAGGTAGTTCAGGTGGGCCCATTGACCGACCTCGCGAGCGGCCGGTCCCCCGGCTTCGCGTTCAGCCATCCAGGAGGCCAGGCACTGCTCGACCATGGTTTCGAGCTCGCTGAGGGCCTGCTCAAAACGGTGCTCCTGGGCGAGAGCCTGGGACAAGGCGGTTCGGGCCCGCTCCTCGTCCCAACTGCGAAGCGTAAGGACGGACTCCAGGCGAAAGTGAAAGGCTTTCATGAGAAGATCTCCTTGAGTTGGTCGAAGCTGACCTCACGGTCGGACAGATCGCCGGGATCCTGGCGCAAGAGGTTGTTGAAGCGGTCGTGCAGATCGATGGCCAGGTCGATGCGGGAATTGACCCCTTTCTGGTAGGCCCCGAGATTGATGAGGTCCTCGTTCTTCCGGTGAATCGACATGAGATCACGGGCCAGGCTGGTGAGCTCGGCCTGATCACCGGTCAGAACATCCGGGGCCAACCGACTGACGCTCTCCAGGACATCGATGGCAGGAAAGTGATTGGCGGTCGCCAAGCTCCGGGAGAGCACGAGATGACCGTCGAGGATACCCCGGACCGCATCGGCGATCGGCTCGTTGAAATCGTCGCCCTCAACCAGGACGGTATAGAATGCGGTGATGGATCCGGACTCGCCCATTCCGGTGCGCTCGAGAATCCTCGGGAGCAGGGAGAAGACCGACGGAGTGTATCCACGGCTGGTGGGCGGTTCTCCGACCGCGAGACCGATTTCGCGCTGGGCCATGGCGAACCGGGTGACCGAATCGAGCAGGAACAGAACATTGGCCCCTTCATCCCGGAAGGACTCCGCGATCGCGGTGGCGGTGTAGGCGGCGCGCAGGCGAACCGGAGCGGTCTGATCCGAGGTGGCCACCACAACGACCGACTTGGCCATGCCTTCCGGACCGAGGTCCTTTTCGATGAACTCCCTCAATTCACGGCCGCGTTCGCCGACCAGGGCGATCACATTGACATCAGCTTCGCCGCCCCGGGCCAGCATTCCCAGCAGGGTCGACTTGCCGACGCCGCTGCCGGCAAAAATTCCGAGTCTCTGACCGCGGCCAACCGGACAGAAAAGATCCAGCGCTCGCACACCGGTCCGGAAAGGATCGGTGATTCGCTGGCGAAGAAGCGGGTTGGGCGGATGCCTTCTGAGTTGCCCTGAACGTTCGCAATCCAACTCACCCAGGTCATCAATCGGACGACCCATCCCGTCGAGGACCCGCCCGAGGAGCCCTCTCCCGGAGGGTATCGCGTTTCGCTGGCGCCTGAGGCGCACCTCGCAACCCGGATGGATGCCTTCCATGTCCCCGAGCGGCATGAGCAAAACCCGATGCTCCCGGAAACCGACTACTTCGGCAAAGACCGTCAAATCGTACTCGTCGGACACAATCTCGCAGAGATCCCCAAGTTTTCCCTGCGGCCCGTCGCTTTCGACCAGCAGACCCGTCACCTGGGCCACGCGGCCGATGTGCTCGAGGGTGTGGGAGTTTGCGACCCGGTCGCTCAGGATCCGGATCCAATCGGCCTGCGCAACTGTCATACCGAACCTCCCATCGAAGCCCCGAGCCGATCGATTTTGCGCGAGATCCGGCCGTCGATTTTTCCAAATCGCGTGATCCCTTCACAGCCTCCACGATCGAGCCGTGGGTCGCCGACCAACTTCACGCCCGGGTGCCGTTCGTCCATGGATGGATCGAGATCGCGAAGAAGCTCGAGATCCCGGGGATTGAGTCTGAGTTCAATTTCGCTCGGATCGATCCCCGCTTCCGCCAGGACATCCTCCGCCGCCCGAGCCACACTCTCGGCACTCCACTCAAAGTCTTTTATCAAACGCCTGACCGCCTGAACCACGAGCTTGGGCAGGGCTCCGCGAACCTCGCCAACCGCAGTCTGAACAGCCTTTTCGGCATTCTCGAAAAGGAGGGCGCGCATTTCACTTATCTCGTTGCGCTGTTCCAGAATCTGCTGGTTCACATGGGCGGCGCCCTCATCGTACCCGCGCTGATACTCGGCCTGGAGGAGGTTTTCGACACCTTCACCCCCGCGTTCGGCCGCCGGACCATCGAAGCGGATGCCGATCGACTGGAGTAAATGGGGCAGCCGGACTGATTCAGTTGATGACACCGGCACCCCCCTTCTCCAGACTGACTTCCTCCTGTTCCTCCAGCCGGCGCACGATCTGGATGATTCGATCCTGGGCCGCTTCAACGTCCTTCAGGCGCACGGACCCAAGCATCTCGAGTTCCTCCTTCAGCGTATCCCCCGCCCGTTTTGAAATCGCGCCGCAAATGGCGTCATTGAGCAGGGGAGTCGCGGTCTTCAGGGCGAGCACAAGATCACTCGTGTCAACCTCGCGCATGATCCTCTGAAGGTCTTTCTGTTCGAGACGGACCAGATCGGCAAAGCCGAACATCTTCTTTCGGATCGCATTGCTCAGCTCCGGATTCCGCTCCTCCATTTTCGTCAGGATGTTCTTGCTCTCCTCCCGATCGAGGCTGTTGAGCAGCTCGGCCGCCGGTCTGACCCCGCCGCTCAAATGCATGGTCAGCTTTTCCTGATGGTCGAAGTTGTTGGTAAGTGACTTGGCCACCTTGTTCACCAGTTCGAGCGAGGTCGCATCCAGAGTGCCCAGTCGCTCGACCACCTCTTCGCGCACGTCTGAGTGCAGCATCGGAAGGATATCCGCCGCCTTTTCCATCTCCAGGTAGGAGAGGATGAAGGCGATGGTCTGACTCTGTTCGGTCTTGAGCAGGTTGAATATCTGCTGGGGTTCCATTTCCCCGATTTCCTTGATGCAGTCAGCCGAATTGCCACCCGGTGAAATGCGCTCGAGAATGGAGGCCGCCTTGGAGTCACCGGTGGCCAGTTCGAGCGCACGGCGCGCAAAGGACGCGCCCCCGGAAAGGGAGGAGAAACTCTCCATGATCAAGGTACTGAACTCCTGAATGACCGTCTTCTGCATATCCGGTTCGACCACCTGGAAATGGGTCATTTCACGGCAGATCGCTTCGATTTCCGCGTCCTCAAACTGACGGAGGATTTCAGCGGCCGTCTCCGGACCGATGACAATCAGAAAGATGGCCAGTTTCTGGAGTTTGCTCAGCTGTTCGTAATTCGGTGTCGACATGGTAAAGCCTCCCTATTTCTGACTGGCCGACATCCATTCCTTCAGCGTGTGGCCGACGTTGGTCGGCTTCTGCCGTATCAGGTCGTTGAGAAGCTCAGGCGTGACTTCCGATGACGGATCGAGGGCGCGCGGCCCCCTTCCCCTGCGGTCGTCATCCGAACGGAGAAGCTCGAACGAGATCTCGTCCGGCTTGTGCTTCTTCAGCAACCGCAGGAAAAAGCCAAAGGCCCCGACTGCGAGGACCACCCCGAAAACGCTCCGGCCCATGTCCATCCATTGATAGAGTTGCCCTTCGTTCTGGAGGAGGCCCACGGTCTCAACCACCGGATCCTCAGCAAAATCGATCTCCTGCAACGAGACGATCTCGTCGAGCGACTGGTTGCGTACGGGAGTGATACCAAGAGCGGTCACCACCATCTGGCGCAACGACTCCAACTCCGCTGCGGTTCGGGGCGCCGTCGTTCGTTCAGCGGCCTCTCCCGTGGACTGCATGGCCACGAAGACAGCCGCCGTCATCCGGCGAACTTCGCCCGGAGTACGCACCGTCTCGGTCGTTGAGCGGTTGATCTCGTAATTGTCCGTGCGCGACTTGCGCTTTTCCTCGGCCACGGTGACCGGCGCTCGCGGAGATTCACCGCCGGTTTCCGATGCCGGGATATTGGCGGCGACTCCCGCGCCCACGGTCCCGCCGGTTTCACGCGAGATGTTTGAGTCTTCGGTGGTTGTCTGGGAGCGGATCACCTGTCCGTCGGGGTCGAAACGTTCCTCGAATGTGGTCGACTGACTGGAGTCAACTTCCACCGAGACGCGCGCCACTGCATTGCCCGGCCCAAGGACGGCCGCCAACATGCTCTCCACCTTCTTTCCAAAATAGTCCTCCAATTCGCGCCGATACCGAATCTGGCCCGCAGTGAGGCCGCCGATCGACTGCTCCCGGAGTTCGTCGCTCAATACATTTCCCCGGTTGTCGACCACCACGACATCGTCGAGCCGAAGTCCTTCGACCGCATTGGCCACCAGCGACCGGACCGAATTCACCGCTTCGGGCTCCAGGCGACGTCCGCCGGTGTCCACCAGGACCGAGGCCGTCGAGCGGGCACTCGTATCGGTCACAAGCAGGCGGTTTTCCGGCATGACCACCATCACCCGGGCCGAGCGGACACCATCGAGCTGGGACACGGTTCGTGACAACTCGCCCTGGATCGCACGCAGGTAATTCGTTCGCTGCACAAAATCGCTGATACCAAAGTTTCCCTTGTCGAAGATCTCGAAGCCGATCGACCCCCCGGAGGGAACCCCCTTGGAGGCCAGATCCATGCGGACACGGTGTACCTGATCTCTGGGGACAAGGATGGAGCCACCGCCCGCCGTTACCTCATAGGGAACCGCCTGCGCATCAAGAGCGGCGGCGATATCGCCGGCATCCTTGGGATCGAGGCCGCCGTAGAGCAGTTGCATGTCGGGACGCGACGCCCACACAAGCATGCCACCCATGGCCACAACGACCACGGCCGATGCGAGCAGAAGCGAGATTTTCTGGTTCAGGCCAAGTTGGCGCCAGACCGACCAGACGTTTTGAAATAGATTGGGCATGCTCGGTTTAGGGAAAGGGAAACGAAGTCAGTCAGACAGGCATTCGCATCAGTTCCTGGTAGGACTCCACCAGTTTGTTGCGAACCTCGACCAGGAGAGTGAAAGCCAGCCCGGACTCCTGCATCGCGATCATGGATTGGTGAACATTGTCCGATTCGCCCAACATCAGCCGCCGGGCTTCCGTCTCGGCCGCCTTGGATTTGCCGTCCACTTCCCGGACCAACTGGCCGAGCATATCGGTGAACGAGGCCGGGGAGGCCCGATCTGTCCGGCCGATGGGCCCGAGTCCTCCGGGTTTCTCCACATCACTGACCTTGGGAAGAGATCCTCCGGGCGGATTCACCCGTTCCTGTATCTGAGCCTGGAGGTCTTTGACCCCGTAGGCGGAATTGAGCGACTGGGCAATCGGGCTGATCATGAGCGGAATCCGGGAGAAGATTACTTACCGATCTGCAGGGCTTTCTGAGCCATCTGTCGCGCGGTGCGAATGACCGAGAGGTTGGCCTCATAGGCACGGGAGGCAGTCATCAGATCGACCATCTCCATCGCCAGGTTCACGTTGGGCATCCTGACCATGCCGTTACCGTCCGCATCGGGATGCCCGGGAATATAGATGAGCGGCCCGAGGGACTTGTCCTCGGAGATCCCACCCACTTTGACACCCTGGCCCATCGAATGGCCCGACCCTCCGGCCCGATCGAGGGCCGCCTCGAAGGACACCAGCTTTCTCTGGTAGGGAAGACCGTTCGGACCCCGCGTGGTATGGGCGTTCGCAATATTCTGGCTGACCACGTCGAGACGCACCTTTTCGGCGGTCAGGGCGGACGCGGTCGCGTCGAGGGCTGGAATCAGGTTCATCATGGCAGAAATTCTATTCAGATCAGGTGACCCGACCGGTGATCGCAGTCTTGATGCGCTTGAGAGAGTCGCTTGTGTACTGGGCCAGGAAATCGTATTCCAAGGCGTTGCGGTTCATCTCGAGCAGCTCACGATCAAGCTCGATGTTATTTCCATCCGGTCGGCTCGACTTTGCGGTTGGATCCTGGAGAGACTTGATCTCGAGGTTCCGGGCTGCGCCCAGGTCTCCCTTCTGCATCAGGGTGTTGAGCTGCTGGGAGAAAGAGGAATCCAGATCGAGCCGCTTGAAGCCGGGGGTTTCGGCATTGGCCAGATTGGTCGCGATGAGCTCATGGCGCAACGCGGCTGCATCCAACATTTTCTTCGCGAGCACATAGGTCTCCCGCGCCATGACACTTTCGATCATGCCGCGCATCACAGCAGACTCTGTACCTTATTCAGGTGATATTTTGTAAGTGATTCTTTATTATATGTTAATAAATCTAATCTATTAATTCCGGGCAGTCAGATCTCAAATCGACGGCAATTTCTGCCTATCCTGAAGGCTTCATTTTTCCGTTGCGGCGACGGCGCAAAACGATGTGCTCAAGAACCGACTCCAATCGCGCGGGAGCCGACCATGAGAAAGCCAACACCCTCCGATTTACACGGTCAGCAGGCGGAATACCTGCAGGCTGCGAAACCCGTCTCAAAGACCGACAGCGCCCATGGCAAAATCGCTGACTGACGCCACCGGAGAGACGGACGGGTTCCCGCAGGATCGCTGGGAGACCCTCCTGAAGCTGATTCCCGGTGTGGTTTTCGAGCAACGCACCGACCTTTCCTTCGCCTCCGTCGGTCCCGGACGGGAACAGTTCTTCGGATCTCGATCGAGCGAGGTTGCCGAACGGTCCGATGTCTTTCTCTCCTGCGTCCACGAGGATGATCGAGTCGGTCTGCTGAGCTGGTTGCGGAAACTGACCCCGTCGATGGGCCTCGTCGAGACCACTTATCGCCTCGTCCATCCGGATACCGGGGTAATCCGTTACGTGGCCGACAGACGCATACGGACCGATGCCGAGGTCGAACTCTATCAGGGCGTCTGGCTCGACCAGACCAGCCGGATCCGGGCGGAAAAACGGCTGACTTACCGTGCATGGAAGGAAACCGTATCCACGGTGACGAGCGGTCTGCTCCACGATTTCAACAACATCATCGCCGGTATATTCTCACTCAGCGAGCTCTACCACTCGCAGATCACGTCCAACCACGAGATGCACGCCGGGATCGGTCAGATCAAGGCGAGTTCCATGCAGGCCCAGCAACTGGTACGCCGGATCATGGAGCTCAACCGGGAGGTTTCCGGGGAAAGAAACCTGTTCAACCTTGAATCATTGATCGCGGACCAGCTCGATTTCCTGAAGGCCATCCTGCCTCGGGGCACGGAGATCAAAGCCAACTTCACCGGCGAGGAGCTGCCGGTCCGGCTCGACGACGTCGGGTTCCGCCAGGTCCTGCTCAACCTGGCCACCAATGCCCGCGACGCCCTTGGGGACGGCGGACGGATTGAGATCGAAACCCGCCGGCACGATATGGGCGGCACCGGACCCGCCGGTATCCTTCCTTCCGATTTTCAGTATCCCGCCGGCAGCGTCGAGATCATCTTCCGGGACAATGGCTGCGGTATGCCGACCGGCGTAGCCGAGCGAATCTTCGATCCGTTTTTCTCGACCAAGGAACCCACCAGGGGATCGGGCCTCGGTCTCTACAATGCGCAACTGTATGCAACCACCAACAGGGGGCGAATAGGGGTGGTCACCACATCCGGGGTCGGTACCACATTTCACCTTGTGCTCCCGCTGGAGACTTTCTCCGAGACCATCCTTCCGGTCGTCGAGGAAGAATCGGGGGCCGGGCAGCGTCATCACCTGCTGCTCTATTCCTGGGAGGACGCAAGCCATTCCGATCTGGTGGCGGAAATGCGCGAAAAAACCTGGCAGGTATTGACTCTGTCCAACGCCGCCCGGGTCCGCGAATACCTGACCCAGTCCGACTTCCCGATCAGACTGATCGTCATCCTTCGGATCACCCTGGATGAGGACGCCGATCGACTTCTGGAGCAGGTTCGCGACGAGCATCCGGAGATCAGGATCGCCGTCATCACAATGGGCGACGATCCTGAGCAGACACCCAGATCGGTAAATGAACGGGCCGACATCGTCTTGCACCACAACATGAAACTCTCAACCATGATCAAAAAAATTTCCGACCTGATCCAATAATTCGTATGTCCCGGCTCGATACACCCAACCCAAAGATACTCCTCCTCGACGACGATGAAATCATCCTGTTGGCAATCAAGGAAACCCTGGGCAGGGAGGATTACGACATCTCCGTTTTTTCAAAAGCAGGGGAAGCCCTGGAGGCGTTGAAATCAGCCCGCTTCGCGGTAATCGTATCGGATCAACGGATGCCGGAAATGACCGGACTGGAGTTTCTCCACGAATCGAAGTCGCTGCAGCCGAATGCGTCCAGAATCCTGATTACCGGCGTCCTGACCCTCAACACCGTCATCGACGCGGTCAACAAGGGTGAAATTTTTCGTTTTCTGGCCAAGCCCTGGATCCGCGAGGAGTTGATCGCAACCATCCGCAACGCGGTCCAGCGCAACCAGCTGCTCGAAGCAAACGAGAGCCTGCGCGAGGACACGCAGCAACTGAACGAGAAACTCGTCGTCGCCAATTCAGCCCTCCAGGAGAAGGTCGAGGAGCTCACTCGGGGGAAGGAAGCACTTGACCGGGCCAACAGCGCCTTGCGAGAGAACTTCGAGCACTCGCTCGAGCTCTGCCACCGCCTGATCGAAACCTTCCATCCGGTCCTGGGCCGACAGACCAAGTCGGTGGTGACCGTCTGCCGTCAGATGGCGGAAGCGGCGAATCTTCCGGAAGAGACCCGCGACGTTCTGATCACAAGCGCCTGGCTGCATAATATCGGCATGATCGGGCTCCCCCGAAACATATGCAGCAAGTCTCTCAAAAGTCCCGACGGTCTGACCGAAACCGAGAGGCAACTACTCCGGCACCACCCGATCTACGGGCAGACTCTGGCGTCGTTTGTGAACGACCTTCGGGCGGTCGGAGAAACCATTCGAGCCCACCATGAACGGTTCGACGGGAACGGATATCCGGACGGTCTGACCCGGCAGGAGATCCCGGAAGCGGCCCGTTACCTGGCCGTTGCCGTCCTCTTCGTCGAATCCAATCTGTCACGCGAAGAGGCGGTCGAGGAAGTCCTGAGGGAATCGGGGAAAGCTCTCGAGCCGGAAGCGGTGCGATTGTTTCTGAAAGTCTCCAATCTGACCTCGCTCCCCCGCAAGGTGAAGGAAGTCACGCTCGACGAGCTCCAACCGGGCGAAACTCTCGCCCGGGGCATCTACACGCCAACCGGGCTCCTTTTGATCTCTGAGGATAAGGAATTGACCCCATTGACTGTGAGCAAGATTCGTGAGCATAATCATGTGACCCCCATCACCCAGCGCCTTCTCGTTTATCAAGCCGAGTGATGGGACGCAAAGAGCATGTAAATTCCCTGTCCAGCCCGGTTTTTTGGCTGAAACACGCAAGAAGCGTCTCCTCACTCCGATATTGAGAGATCTACAGAGAGCTGTCATTTAGAACCAGGTAACCTTCACCCCCTAAGCACCAAACTCCCATGAAGATACTCGTTGTCGATGACGATCCCGCAATCCGATCGCTCCTGCTCACCATTTTCAGCGACAATCACGAGGTTTCGCTTCTCTGTGACGGCCACAACGCCGTTTCAGTCCTCTCCGACCCGAACCATGATTTCGACTTCGTCATCATCGATTACAAGATGCCCCGGTTGAGTGGAGAGAAGGTGATGGAACTCCTGTCCGACTGGCAGAACATCAAGACGAAGTTCATTTTGATTTCCGGTTATACCTTTGAGAAGAACCGGTTTCGCTACCCCAACCTGGTAGCCTGCCTCTCCAAGCCCTTCAGCATGAAAGAGCTGGTGGCGTTGGTCGAGGCGCCCGAAACCAGGAATGCCTCCGCCGAGAGCTGATCCTGTCGAAAAGACCCGCCCCGGATCGGAGAGAATCCGTGGCACCTTGTCGTTGGATCACGCGCGTCATCCACACCCACCCATGGAAACAGGCAACGCCACGAGCCCACTCACCGAATCCCTCAGCCAATGGACCCAACCCGCCTGTCTGGTCAACGGCGAAGGGCGCGTTCTTCTTGCTTCAAGAGGGCTCGGTGAATTGGCGGGACAGTCGGTCGAGGATCTGGGTGGCTTGGATCCGGAACTCCTTCTCCAGTCAATTGACGGGGGCGATCCCGCTACCTGGCAGACCGAGCTGGTCGACTCCGGAGGCGCGCGGGTGGACCTTCTGGTTGTTGAGCCCAGACGCGACCAGTTGGCCGCATCCGGTCGCACGGTTCGGTCCCCCGGCAACGACCTGGACCGATTGAATGCAATCGGCGAGGTCGTCCCTACACTTTTCCACGATCTCAACAATATGCTCGGTTCCATATCCGGCATCTCTGAGCTCGCCGCCATGAAACTCCCGGACGGCGATCCCATGCAGGAACGCCTGAACCGGGTGGTCGACACTGTGATCCGGGCCAGTTCCCTTTCCCGGCAGATCAGTCTCCTGGTTCGAACCCCGCCGGAAAAGACCCCGTTGGTCGACCTTGTCGGCCTGGTTGATGAGGCCATGGTTCTGGCCCGAAGCTACCTTAACCGCGGTATCACCCTTGAGACGAGCTGGCCGGAAACCCGGCTGGCAACCGACCTGCATCCGAGCAGCCTCCGTCACCTGGTGGTCGAGATCATCCTGACCGCCGGCATCGTCCTGGGCGAAACCGGAGGGTCGGTTCAGTGGACCATGGCCCAAGGGGAACGGGAAACAACGGGACGCCCAACCGTTCTCCTGACCGTGACTGTCGGCCGCGATCCAGAACCGGTCGAAGAAAAGAAAACGGCTGAAGGCGGCCGCGATCTATCCTCCTTTTTTCCACTCGAACTGTTCCGACGGTTTGCAACCATCTCGAGCCTGGCCAACAGCTTTGGTGGCGGCGTCAGTCCGGTCACTCTTCGCGAGCCGCCGGGTTTCACCATTACCATCACCCTGCCTGTCTCTGAAAATACCGCCTCCAGTGCACCGGCACACGTAAAATGATGGGGTCCTGGGGGCCGTTCCTCCGATCGAGAGATCTACCGATTTCCTCTTGTAGGAGAGGCTTTACGCCTCGATCAAACTGGCCATCGAGGGATACACCCTCTCCACCCTTGCCCATCATTTCATGTTTTTTCGCCCACCGAGTCCGTCGAACCACCATAGGCCTGGGCGATCCGTCCGGGCAGCACCGGAGCATAACGCTGCCGCACCTGGGGAGACAGTTGTTTTTTCAGTAGCATTCGCTCGTTTTCCCGATCGAGCATCAGGATTTGAAGCAATCGATTACGGGCGTCCTTGACTCTTGATCTGTCTTCGGGGCCCAGATGCGCTTCGACCCCGCCCAGACCCTTTAACTGGCCGAGCGAATCATCGAGTCGGGACAGGTAGCCCTGTTTTCTCTCCAGGAATGCTTCATCTGGAGGAAGGCCCGATGCCCTCAGGAGTGCACTCTCTTCCAAAAAGAGATCATGAAGCTCGGAAAGGAGCTCCAAATGGCTTTTCAGCACCTTTGGGGACGGAACGGGTTCACTCATGAATCGGCATCGATACTGCCGGTCATCATTCGAAACCGCTCCCCGTAGTCGAGCATCCATTTGACATGGTCAAGGCGCCAGTGGGCGAGATCCCGAAGCGAAATGTCGACATTGATCAGGTCCGCTTCCTCCACCGGTATACCCTCGATCATGGCCTGATAGGCCTCGAGCGCCCGCTCGGGCAATTCAAGGTGCTCAAAGCAAAGCCCTATCTGGTAGACAGCCGGCCACCTCCACTCCGGATCATCGCTGATACGGGCCAGAGATTGATAAATAGAAAGCGCACTCAGATACTCTCCCTGCTGATAGAATTCGTTGGCCAGTTCGTTTCCCGTTCGCCGCTTCCAGTAGGTAGACTGGGCGAAGTTGGCCGGGTCGTTCGACAACTGCGACCGGAGAAGATCGACCACGACTTCAAATGCTTCACGTCCGCGCCCGAGTCTCTTCAAACTGGAAGCCAAAAAATAGGAGGTCTCCAAACGGTAGGGCCCGATCGATTCGTCTTCACGAAGCTGAGAAAACGCATCCACTGCCGACTCGAAGTCTCTTGTTTCAAACGCCACACAGGCGAGTCGGAACCGCACTGTCATCCGATCCTCGCTCGAAAGATCGAGCAGCTCGATCTTTCGGTAGACCTCGGCGGCTTCATCCAGGCGGTCCTGCTCGGTGAGCATCTCGGCCAACTCAAATCTGGCTCTGGTCGCAATCTCACGAACCATCTCGAGCTCATCCGCGCCTACATTCAGCGTGGTGTTGAGGACCCGAAAATACCGGGCCGAGGCCACTTCGTACGCACCCTGTGCCCGATAGAGCTTGCCGAGGCGAAGCAGAACCAGGCTGGTCGCGGGATCATGAGGATAGGCCTGTATGAATTTTTCAAGTATGATAATGGTCCTCGACGAATCTGTCTGCTCAAAGAGATCCGCCATCTGGAGGAGGACCTCGCGTTTCTTTTCGAGCGGAACCGGAAGGCTTAGCAGTTCGGCAAAGATCAATTCCGCCCGATCGTGCTCGCCACTGAACCAGCGTCGTTCGGCCGCCGCAATCATGGCCGGGATCTGGTTCTCGAGACTGGCGTCGCCAAACGCCCCTTGGGCATCCCGCTCGGCCGGAGCCAGGTGTGAATCCAAATCCGATGCAGCTCCCGAAACGGGTCCCAGCAGGAACAGCATCAGGAAAGTCCGGACCGCAGTCCGGAAGGACAAATCAATTGTGCGGGATGGCAGGTCTGGTGGAGAGAGGGTCGTCAATAGCATCACTGACTGGTGTAGGTGGCAGAGCTCGACGTCCGCACATCCCTGCGGGCGGGGTCGAACCTCAATCTGGCTGCAGGATAAGCGATACCGCCATGCAACCCGTCCAGTTCTTCATCCTTGAAAAACAAAACCACGTCCTCCGGTGCAACCCGGGCACGTGAATAGGGTGAAACCGAAACTTCGGGCAGGATATCGCCGCCCACTGAAATATTGATCCCCTCGCGCTTCTCCGCGTCTGACTGAGCCACGCCGTAACCGCTGCGCTCAGCGGCCGCCTCCGCATAGGCCTGCGGATCTCGGGCCAGTTCCTCGTTGGGCGGATACGTTGGTCTGGGAGCCCTCACTATCTTTACCGGCTCAACCAGACGGATGACCCCGGGCCCGGTCACTCTGAGGTATTCAGTTGGTTTCAACGAAACCCCGAATTTGGCCACGCTCCCGTCGGAAACGAAAATCGGGTGGGCGGACTGCGACCTCGGTGCCGCCGAGGCGTTCGATTCAAAGACACCATGAGCGCCCATGAGAACGACGGGAATTGCAAGTGCCGGCCATAAGGGTGTTCGCGGGGTCCGGGTCATCCTCCTGATGCAACGCCGCCACAAACTCTCCATCCTTGGAAAATGTTTCACAAACATAACATTCGACGCTCACGGGAACGGTTGAAACGGGCGGATGTCGAGACTGATGAAAAAGATGTAAAAGGTCCGATCCGAACCATCGGCACCGATCTTCGGGGAAAGAGAACCGGACTTGCGCAACGGCCTGTAAATCGTAGACTCGGGCAAGGTGCAAGGTTCGCCCAGGCGCCGTAAATTGTCTCCATTCGTCGTGTCATTCTCAGAAGAAAGCCGGAGTAAATCCGGTCCAGTCATTATGCATTCCGTTCTCAAGGCGGCGTTGGACCATCTCGAAGAAGGCGTCGTCGTGACCAACGCCGGCAATGGAACCACCGGTTCCACCATTTGCTACGCCAATCGCGCCTTCGTTCATTTGACCGGCTATACCCTTGAGGAGCTTCTCGGTCAATCGCCTCACCTCTTTCATGGTCCAAAAACGGATACCGCGATCGCCGAACGCCTGAATTCGCATTACGAGGCCGGAAACAAGGCACGTGGCGAGTCGATCAACTACTGCAAAGATGGAAGCGAATTCACGATGCAGTGGCAGGTTTTCCCGGTGGTTCAGGCGGACGGAAAGATTGCTCACACAATTGGTATTCACAAGGACGTCAGCCGAATTCGAAGGCTGGAGGAAGACCTTCTCCAGGCCCAGAAGATGGATGCTGTCGGGCGGCTGGCTCGAGGTATCGCCCACGACTTCAACAACCTCCTGGCTGTCATTCTGTCCTTCAGCGAACTGCTCCTTGAGAACCCCGACAGCCAGAAATCCCTCACGACCTTTGTCACCGAGATTCACAAGGCCGCCAAACGCGCGGCCGGGTTGACGTCGGAATTGATGGCCTTCAGCCGCCGCGAGAGCGCGGACCCCGAACTTCTCGAGCTCGGAGATGTCCTCTCCCAGATGACCCGGATCATCCGCCGCATCATCCCCGAGAATATCGAGGTGGAGGCGCATCTCCCGGAGGAGCCGATCTATGTCCGCATCAACCGGGCGGCCCTTGAACAGGCTCTTGTGCACCTGACCACCAATGCCCGGGACGCCCTTCCCGACGGCGGAAGGATTACCATCGATCTGACGAGCCTGAGCGGGGACGAAACCGCCAATGTGCTTCCGGAATACTCCACCCCGGGATCGTACGCGGTTATCTCCTATGCGGACAACGGTACCGGCATGACCGAGGAAACCGTGTCCAGAGTCTTCGAACCGTTCTTCACCACCAAGCCGGTCGGGAAGGGAACCGGACTCGGCCTCTCCACCACCTATGCCACGGTCAAGAACAGCAACGGGCATATCAAGGTCGAGAGCGAGGTGGACAAGGGCACCCGGGTGGTGATCTCCCTTCCCCGGGAGTCGATCGTGGAGGAGTCGAATGAGTCGGTCGAAACGCCGGTCCGCCCACTGATCGCCCACCAAGTGCAGATACTCGTGGTCGAGGACGACGAAAACATGAGAGACTGCATCACCGGCGTACTTTCGATCTACAACTTTGAGGTATTCAATGCCGGCTCGGCCGAGGAGGCATTGGAGAATTTCGAATCCCGGGCGGGAGATATCCATGTTCTCCTTACGGATCTGATCCTTCCAAAAATGAACGGATCCGACCTGGCCAAACATTTCCTGGAAAAGAACCCGGAGATCAAGGTCCTCTACATGACCGGCTACGACGATGAAACCCGTCGTGTGGATACCCTCCCGGGGAAAGCGGCCCTGTTGAGAAAACCATTCTCGCTCAACCAGGTGCTCACGACGGTCCAGACGGCCCTGGACGGCCATTGAGCCCCTAGTGTCCTGTCTCACAAATGAGCTTGTACAATATGAGGGGTCATGGGGTCGATAGCAAGGCGGGACAATTCCGGAATGCCCGTAGGCCTTTCGGATTTGTCCTAACGCCGCTAGCGGCCCCATGACGCCCCACCGCTTGGGCCAGGCTCTTTTCAACCTCAGCCGCGTTGCCTGCACCGGGCGGTGCCTCCGGGCACAGCACCGGCGCGGCCGCCTCGCTGAGGTTGAAAATGGCTCTGGTATTGGCAAGCTCATCTGTGAGACAGGACACTTGGGCGCCTGTTCGATTCGGCGACGAGGTCAGGGAACGGCATAAATCTCGACCAGCACCAGGCCGGTGTTTGCGTCCACGCTCCCCACCTCGGCGGTGTAGAGGCCGGGCTCAAGCCACAGAAGGAGCGCCGCATCTCGGCTGCCTTCCTTCAGGTGAAACGCCCCGATCCGGTCAAACAGATCCGAGGGTATTCCAGCACCGTCCGTTCCGGACCAATCATCGTTCGTCGCAAACCGATCACTCCCCCGGTTGAGACTGAGCACGGGATTTCTCAAAAATTCTCTCACCCCAAACGGTCCCAGACCCGGACCCACTCCGCGGATCAACACCCGGGCGGGAACCTCTCCGGATATCACAAAGCCCGCTATGATCACGCCCTCGCCACCGCTCACCCGCATCCGGGTCGAAAGATTGATCACGCAACTGTGGGTTGAAACAACGGCTGCTTCCGGCACCAGGTAGACTTCGGTCAGCCCGACTCCGGCTCCGGCGGTGGAACTCAAGTGGACGGTGTAGGCTCCGGACTCGAGATTCAGTACGAGGGCAGAATCACCCGATTCCGGTTCCAGGGGAAAGGCCCCGGCAAGGTTGGACCACTCCTGGATCCGGACGGCATCGGGCGAGGTACCCCAATCCCCGGCGACAGCCAGAACCTCCTCGGAGCGGAAAAGTTTCTGGTTCACCGACCGCAGGGCGCCGGCAACTCCGTACCGGAGGAGCCCGGGTCCGATTCCCCGAATCAGGACCGGCGACAGTCCCTCCCCCTCTACAACAAAACCCGTGACCATCACTGCCGCTCCATCACCGGTCACCCCGCGCAACGAGGTGTTCTGAAGGAAGTCGACCCGGTTGGTCCCGTCCCGAAGCCCGCCCAGGGTGAGGGTCGGCCCACCCGACACCGTCCATCTTCCCGAAAGGATCCCGGCTTCGGAATCGAGCGAAAATTCAAGGTGTCCGTGGTCGAACGCCAGGTGATCCCGGCCCGCGGCATCCATCCTGCCGGAAGCCGATCCGATCCACCCGCCGATTTCCACGCTCAGCACATACCGCCCGCTGTCATCGGCAATAAGCAGTAACTCGCCCGCGACGGTTCCGGCAATGCCCGCCCGGTAGAAACCGACGAACGACAAGGCCGGGTGGTCGTAGGTCCTGGCACCCTGCAGGAGGAATCCATCCGTGGTGGCGCCTTCGACCAGATCGTTCTGCAGGACGCCCGAGCCCTCCGGCTCCGGAACGATCGTTCTTGTATCAGGTTTATACCTACCCGTGAATCCGAAGCTTCCGTTGTCGCCAATCTTCACTTCGCGGTCAAGAATCGGGTCGCCGTGCCCGTCCGCCCCGAAGATAACAGCGGAGCGGTCGTCCCGGACATACAAAGCGAAATAGCCGGGTCCTCCCCCGCCCAGGACCTCTCCCATCCAAACGCCAGCCGAGTTGACCGGCACAACCGTTACCTGAAAGACGTCCGATCGGGTTGCTCCCCATTCATTGCCAACCTCAACGGAATAATGCCCGGAGTGGCTGAAATCGACCGATTCGATCTTGAAGACCGGACCGTCTGCTCCCGACAATTCGGCGTCATCCCGGAACCAGCGATAGCTCATCGGTCCCGGGCCATCCGCTCCGATGGAAACTGAAAACGGACGACCAAATTCGACCACACCCGATTCGGGAAGGTCGACCAGATGGGGACGCCCATCCCTGGTCACCACCTCGACCACACGGCTCTTGACCGATCCCAACCGGTTCCTCGCCTCGATCCAGTAGCGCCCTTCGTCTTCGCTCCGGGCAGCGTCAACCGAAAAAGACTCCGAGGTCGCCAATGCGATCGGCTCACCATCGTGATACCACTGCACGGTCGGCTTCGGATGGCCATCCACCGCTGCCGCCAATTCAAAGATATCACCCACGATCACATCACCGTCTTCAGGCTGAACGACAATTACGGGGGCTGACTCGGGACGGACAACCTTCAGGATTGCCACTTCGCTGTCCGCGTAGCCAAGGAGGTTCGTGACCCTGACGTGGTAGGCGCCCGAGTCTTCCATCCGAATCGGAGAGAATCTGATAGCCGAGCTATGCTCCCCGCTCAATTCGACTTCATCCCGAAACCACTGGTAGGTCGGCGGCGGCCAGGCGCGATCGCTCACCCTGAGCTCGAAGGCCTGCCCGGCGAAAACGGTTCCGCCCGACGGATGCGCCAGGATCTCCGGAACACGGTCACTCGGGGTTACAGATACCACGACCTCCCGGCTTGTAGCTTCCCCAAATCCGTTGGAAACTGAGACCGAATAGCGCCCGGCATCTGAAAGTTCTGCGCTTTCCTTCGTGAGGATTGGACCGCTCGCGTTCACGAGCCACTGGCTCCCCTTGAACCACCGGAAGACGAGGGGGGCGGTGCCTTCCGCCACGACCGAGAGCTCAAGCGGTTCCCCTTCAACTGTAGCCACACTCACCGGTTGCTCCATGATCGCGGGCGGCGTATCCACAGGTAGCACGTCAAGAAAAGCGGGACGGCCGGTGATCGCTCCGGCCGGGTTGAAGACGCTGACCGTATAAGTCCCTTCATCGTGCTCGGAGATCTCGAGTATTTCCAGACGACTCGAGTCCGCACCGTCGATCACGACGCCTTCAAAGCTCCAGGAATAGGCCAGAGGGGCGGTTCCGGCGGCAGAGACCTCAAGTCGTACGTTTGAACCGGCCAGGACCGACTGGTCGGCAACCTCCACCACAATGGTCGGAGGGGTCATGATCGACCGACTCGCCAACACCTGCCCGCCCGAGGTCACGGCATGGAACATCCGCCGGCCGAAGGTCACCGCATTGATCTGTTGCGCGGTGCCCACCTCCACCGTATTCCAACTGTCGCCCCGGTCGATGGAATAGATGATGGTGCCGTTGCCGCCCACCGCCACAAACAGTCCGTCGCCAAAGGTAACTCCCCGGAGTGAAGATGTGGTCCCCGAATCTCGCGGCAACCAGTTCTCCCCGTCATCGGACACCATTACGGCCCCGGCGGCGCCGACCAGAACAAACCGTTCCCGCCCAAAGGCCATCGAGCGCACCGACACCCCGAGATCGACCTCGTGAATCTTCCAGTCGGATCCATTGGTGGATGAGAGCACCCTGTCTTCGTTGCCCGTCAGAAACCGCCCGTCGCCAAAGCAGATGGCATAGAGGTTGGTGTTGATCCCGTCGATGGTGACGGCGGACCAGTCGTTGAGGGCCACACTCGCGGTTGCGATCCGCCCGCCTGTCCCAACCACCACGAACTGCCCATCGCCATAGGCGACTCCCCAAAACGACTCTCCTGGAAAGTATTGGGACCATGAATCCCGATCACCGCTGTATCCGATCCCCTCCTGGAGAATCTGACCGATCACGATGGAAGCGCCGCTGAGGGCAAGGCTGTAGGCGCCTTCCAGACTCTCACTGGTATGATCCTCCAGGATTGAAATATCGACGTCCCAGGCAACCTGCCTCTCAGGACCGACTGCGACGAACTCGTCGCGCTCAGCATCGAAGGCAACCGACCAGAGAAGGGTCGGACCAAACGGTTGGTAGACGACCCACTCCTTCTGCCCGAGGACTCGGCCGGGTGCCAGGCACAAACCCAGCGACGCCACCACAAGTACCCTGACCTCGCGCGAACCCAATCTGCACAGGAACTGACCCAGAATCTGTCGTAAAGCCTTCAACGGATCCAAGAAACAGAGCAGATTCGACGCCATCTTGCCTTGATGCTTCGTTAGTTATTAATGATAAAGCGGTTAGGTTTTTCAGACTGCCGATACAGGCTTGGAATCCGGGACGAGGGAAGATTCTGCCCGTTGCTGAGGCAGGTTCCTCCATGAGGGAATCACCCCAGGTGAGTGGCGATCCCGGGCTCGGGAAAGTACCTAAGCAATAATCTGACATGCGGATCAGGGCTCAACCCGTTGCAATCCGGCTTTCGAATCTGATATGATCCTCTGCGTTGATCGTGATCCATGGTGGTCAAACCACCCTCCGGATGGCGGGAGACAGTTCATTCCTGATACATGCGGTTCGTCGAACCCGCAACTGGTGGGCACCGGTTGCGGGTTCTGCGCGTACTGAGCAAATGACATTCGGATTTTCGTCGCAGTAGTCCGAGACCCGTCTTTCTCTTTGCCTTTTCCCTCCCCGGTCCGATCTTTCCGACGTGAGCCTGAATCGATATGAGCAGATGCTCCTGGATTATGTCCGGGACCATCAGGATGAGTCCGATTACTGGCAGGGAATCGTCCGGGATCTCGGGCGCACCCATCCCGACCGAGCCGGACGGAGCCAGGAACTGAACCGCCTGCTCTGGGCTTATTTCCGTGAACGGGCCGGTCACGTCCCACCGTTTTCAGATGTATTCAATCGGGAAGGACAGGCCGCGATCAGCATGCGTAACCTGGCTGAGTACCTGATCGAGAGGTGGACGCCCGCAGTCCGGGCCGGCCGTAGCACCTGAAAGCGTCAGGACAGACGGGCGACCTTGGGTTTTCCGATGACCGCATCGCCGATCAGCCGAACGTGGAGCGCTCCGGGCATGGAGTAGGGCATCATGCATAAGCCACCTCTTCAGGGCGCTTTGGGTGGAAGCTATCCCAAGACGGTCAGCGAAATGTTACGAACTCGGCAAATGGCCGGCGCGAAATCACGGGGACCCGGACGCCGGACGCAGGGTAGCCGACGATGAGCAGCAGGTAGGGTCGTTCACTCTGCGGTCGATCGAGAATCTCGTTCAGGAAACGCATCGGGCTGGGGGTATGCACCAGGCAGGCCAAACCGCAGAGGTGAAGACTGGATATGAGCAGGCCGCAGGCCAATCCGACCGATTCGTTCACGTAGTAATTTTTGGATTTCGACTCGTCACCTTCACCCCGGTAAGTCTGAGCAAACACCGCTATGATGGCCGGAGCCTTTTCCAGGTATGGTTTTTCGGCGTTTGTCCCAAAAGGCCGGATCGCCTGAAGCCACTCATCTGGCGCCCGCCCGCCGTAAAAGGCCAGTTCCTCCCGCTCCGCGGCCGCGCGAATCCGCTGCTTCGTTTCCCGGCTCTCCGCCACCACAAAATGCCAGGGTTGCCGATTGGCGCCACTGGGAGCCGTGCCGGCGACACGGAGGCTGTATTCAATCACCTCTCTTGGCACCGCCTCCTCCGAGAAATCACGAACGCTCCTTCGCAGGCTCATCTCGCGGTAAAACTCCCGTGCGCGATCCTGCATATCTTCGATCGGGATCCGCTCGTAACCATCCAAGGGCATGAATCCATCTGCTGCCATAGGTCAGATCCCTTACCCCGTCGGCCGTGGAAAGACAACCCAACACCTCGGCAACCGAGGTGTCGCTCGTCTATTGGTTGATCCTGCGACCAAGGTCGGCTCAGAGGTTGTCTGAGTCTCTGCCATCCGGTGATCCCAATCGAACACCCTGAGTGATCCACGCAATCAGGTGCTCTACTTCTCTCGTTGCCGGTCCGATTCCCTTCCAAGGGGCCTGAAGAAATGACCTCACAGAGGAGACCGTAACATTTCGAACGAATCAGGCACAAACGGTTCACATGGCGGGGAGATAACGGGCTGAAAACCTTAAGGGACGGACGCCTGCGACCGTTCCATGGATGTGCACGGTCGCACGGGTTGGAACCGGCTTCCCGCACAATCGAACTCCTATGCACTCTATCACCCTGTTGAAACTCCAGGACGGCGCTCTCTCCGGACGAGCCATTATGTCACAAGTGGGTCGCTTGTTTCAACGTGATCTGATGCCATCGGATGACCCTTCGGGTATTCTCAAACAGGAGCCGGCGGACATCATTGTGGCGGCGTTTTACTCGTCCACCCACGAACTCGACGCCTTCATCCAGAAGCTCAAGGAACCCAACTCCGACACCCCGATCTACCTGGTCGCGACCGACCTGAGTCCTGATACGGTCATCAAGGCCGTCCGGTCGGGGGCAAAGGATGTTTTTCTTCTGCCGCTCGCACCGGATGAACTGCTCAGACGATTGGCGCAGGACTCCGGCGCAGCCGATACGGATGAGCCCCTCTTCTCCCCGGATGAGTGGCGATCCTGCTGTTCGTTCCTCGAGCTGGACTCGGGATCGATGGGGGGAAATGATCCGGCATTCGATCCCGAATCTCTCGAGGCAGCCCTGATCAAGCTGGAATCCGATCGCCAGGAACTCGATCAGGAACGGCAGTCCCTGGCCGGGGAACGCGAACGCCTAAAGGCGGTGGCGACCCAAGCGGAAAATACGGGTGTGGTGCCGGGCGATCTGGAGCTTGAGCTCAAACACCAGGCTGCCGAACTCGAGGAGCAACGGTATGAGTTCGAAGAACAGAAGATCTTCCTCATGGACGCCCAAAGGGAGGTCGAGGCCGCCAGCACCGCCTGGACGGATGAGCGTCTCGCCCTCGAGGAGTCAAATCAGGAACTCCAGAAACGCATCGAAACACTTGAGCAGGACGCTTCGAACGGGAAGAACGGGACCGACAAGACCACCTGGCTTCGGAGTAAAATCGGATCCCTCCCCCTGGCCAAACGCAACAACGGGCACAGCCTCTCGCCTTCGGAGATCAACGATCTGATGGAGCGCGCCGCCACCGCCACTGAAGCGCGCCGCGGGCTCGAAGCTGAAATGGATGAAATCTCAAGGTCCGCCGAACAGGCACGAATCCGCCAGGTCGAACTCGAACAGGAAGTTGAGGACCTTCAATCGCGTTACGAAAACACGGGTGGCGGTGGAGTCATCTCCGGTGGTTCTCTGGTTGAGCGACTCGAGCGGCTTTCCGAATCGATCGCAGCCGCCGGAGTCGATCTGGATACGGCCAGAAGCAAGCGGGCGACAGCCACCCTGCAGATCGAAACCCTTTCGGCCGAACTGTCGGACCAGGAAGTCACAGAGGCTCTGACCCCCACCCACCTGAACCGGATTCGGGAGGTCAAAACCCAGAGAAAGGAACTCCAGGAGTCCGAACACATTTTCGCTGCGGAAGAGGCCCTGCTGCAAGACAACCTCGACCGCGACAAACAGGAGATCCTCATGATTGAGTCATGGGTGGATGAGTTGGAATCGGCGCGTGAGATGATCACTGCGCTCACTGCCTCCGAGGCAACGGCGATGACAGCCGATCCCATGCCCGCGGGTTTCCAGGAATCGCCCGAACCCGTGGTGAAAGAGAAACCGGTCGCCAATTCCGGTGCCAGGCATAAAAAAGCAAAGGCACGTCGTCACAAGAGCAAGAGCGGTCTCTCCAGGCGGTTCGCCCTTCGGAGATGACCTGATTCAGCGTCGTTCAGGCGCCGCGGGGTGACACTCCCTTTTCATCACTTATCAGACAGTCTCTCAGAGCAACCAGGGTGACCGGTATGTCCAGCAGAACGTCAAATCCGGACTCGAGGCAGTCAGCCCGGCCGCGCCCGTCAGTCGGGGCCAGCATCCCAAGAACTCGGAGTCGACGTCCATCCGACGTGCGGTGATCGGCCCGAATCGCACGGGCAAATTCCATTCCGGCCTCTCCTGCGGCGCCGAGTTCGATGGCCACGAGGTCATAACACCCATCCGCGAGCTTCTGCCGGCCTTCGGCGGAGTCCCGGGCGAAGTCCACTCTGCTGCCAAGCCGGTCCAAAAGCAGGGCGAGCACCTTCCGGTTGATTCGATGCGGCACCACCGCGAGCATCCGGACAGCGGGCGGTTTCCCGGGCTCACAGGTTCCATTTCCGTTTTCGCCGGCCAGATTCCCCGAAGCATCCTCTCCAGAACCGGGAGGTTCGAAGAGGCGATCAACCCGGTCCTTCAGGTCCTGCGCCTCGGATCTTATACCGGCGGCAAGTTCGCGTTCATCATCCGTTTTCGCGCGGGTGACCAGAGTAATGCCCTGCTTCAGCAGTCTCGCTACAGTCGGACGCAATTCGCGATCGACGAAGTCAATCAGGAGTCCTTCGTCATCCCCGGGGAGTTGGTCCGACAATGCGGAGTCGTTCTCCAAAGGCTCGGGCAGGAACTCGAGGATGGTCACGTAGTTATAGATCTCGCCCACATCGTTGATGATCGGGGAGATCGTGGTATCCTCCTGGTAGAGGGTTCCGTCCTTTCGGCGATTCACAATCCGGCCCCGCCATACGCGCCCCGTCGTGATGGTGCTCCACAAATGCCGGTAGAATTCCTCTCCGTGGTGGCCGGATTTGAAAAGTCGGGGATTTGCCCCTCTCACCTCATCAAGTGAATATCCCGTGACTTCGGAGAATCGTGGATTGACGTAGGTGATGGCACCTGTCCGGTCGGTGATCATGACACCGGTTGGGCTCTGTTCGACCGCCCGCGACAGTTCGCGCAGTTTCAGGTTGATCAGGTGCAGTTCCCTGTTTGCATCGCTGATTTTCCTGCCCTGGGTCTCGAGCGTCTCTTTCTGCCGGATGATTTCCGTGTTCTTCTCCTTCAGCGTGATCTCAGCCCTGCGTTTGAGGCGATAGCGGCTGTGAAGAACGACCAGGCAGATCAGAGTGGCGCCGAACGCCCCAATCAATGAGTTGCGCATCAGGTTACCCACCCGATTTCTTTCGTCCAGAAGAGTGATCTCCTTCTCGTTACGATCGATCGTGAGCTGGTGAAGATCCCGTTCGAGGTTCAGCAGTTCAATCTCGCTATCCTTCTGCTCGGACGCGTATCGCGTCTGAAGCTCCGCCATGCGCCGCGCCCCCTCTCGGCTGATGATCCGCCCGTCGATCCGTTTGGCCTCAGTCAAGGACATATAGGCCTCAGCGTACGACCCCTTTTCCGCCTGAACCTCGGCGAGGTTGGATACGAGATCCCTCAAAGTAATTCTGTCCTCTGCCAGACGCGCAAAATCGATGCCCTCCTCCAGCGCATCGGCGGCCTCGTCCAGTCGACCGAGGTGCCGGCAGGCAATGCCGACATGCAGCAGTGAGAATCCAAGCCCACCGGGTGTACCAAGGGCGCGATTGATCTCCAGAGCTGCTTCGCTCGATCGAAGGGCCTCCTCATGATCCCCCAGTTCATTATAGACCAGGCCGACATGGTTGAGGGAGATCGCGATCCCCTCGGGGTTCGCCTGTTGTTTCTCAAGTTCGAGCGACAGGAGGTGCAGTTCGAGCGATTCCTCGAGTCGCCCCTGCTCCCGGAAGGCTCGCCCCAGATTGTCGAGAACATCAGCCAGGCCGGTTCGATCGCCGAGCGCTTCATAGATGGAGCGAGCCCTTTCCAGGTAGGCCTGCGACCGGTCGAGATCCCCTGTCTCATAACTGACAACAGCGAGATTATTGAGGGTGGCGGCAATCGATTGCTCGTCCCCAATGCGTTCCTTAGCCCGCAGGCTCTCGAGGTAATAGGAGGTGGCCTCGGAATAGCGCCCGGTTCGAGCATGGATCAGCCCGATATTATTGAGCGTTTTGGCGATCTCGCCGGGATCGCCAACCTCCCGTCGCAGCCTGAGGGACGCGTCGGCCAGCTCAAGAGCTTCGTTGACCCGTCCCTCAACAAGAGCAACGCCCACCAGTTCATTCAGGGCCGATGCCAGAATTTGCGGTTGATCCAGCCCTTCGACCAGTTCCCTGGCGCGGTTCGCCTCCCGGCCCGCTCGGCTGCAATCGCCCATCTCTCGAACCAACCCGGCGATGAAAATCCTCAACACTGCCTCGGTCATGGGATCCGGAACGCCCGCCCGCCCCAAGCCGCCCTCGGCAAGTTCCAAGGCCATGACAGGGTTTTCCTCAGAGAGTCTCTCGATTTCCTGAATCAAGGTTTCGAATTGCTCGTCCGTCCGGCCCCACACGGCACCGATCCCGATCACCCAGATCGCCCCAAAGACCACCAGGTTTCGGATCGCGCATACACGCAGATTCAGACACCCTTTGTGGGTTTGGAGGATGCTGGCATCACGTTTCACCATGAAGATACCCCGAAACCGGGGAATCTCATCTTCAACGGAGCCGGCGGCGAGGCAATACCGGAGATAGGAGCCGGACCGGTACCCTCAGGGCGGCTTGCAATGGGGTCAGGCAAGAGCCCGTGCAAACTCGAGCGTCCGGGGTTGGACGAGTCGCACAAAGTCGTGGTAGGCCATCTGGATCAGCTGGGAATGGGATCCGGCATTGAACGCGATCACCTGGTCCTCCGCCAGTTCATCCGCCACGTAGACAGGCATCCCGTAGAGATATCCAAACGGTGGCATGGCGCCCACCTCACAATCGGGGAACTGGTTCATGAATTCCCTTTCGGTGGCCAACTCAACCGTCCGGGATTCGGTCAGTTCAGCCAGATGCTCCAGGTCGACCTTCAAGCTGGCCGGAAGCACGGCCATCGCCAACTTCCCATCCAGCTTGATCACAACCGTCTTCGCCAGCAGCTTTCCGGGGATATGCGCGGATGCGGCAATCTCCTGAGCGGTGTAAGCTGGTGAATGGGTTATGATCGCGTATTTGATGTTCTGCTGATCCAAGTATTCCTTGATGCGTCTGAGTTTCATTGTCGTCGTGGTCCAGGTTTCATTTCCGTCTGCATGCCACCCACACACGGCGGGTTGCATACCGCCTTCAGCAGGTTAACCGGCAACGCAAGAGAGTCGAACTCGGCAGAGCGATTCTTCGTCGCATGGACACCATTCCCACCGGTCCGGCAGACCCGGACGATACGAACGAATCCGGGCTCCATTTCGTATGCCTCTGCCGGAGCCCAAAACAGGCACATGATCTCGGGCTGACTCTTCTGGCGGCAGATCTGGCCTATTGGGTAATTCCGGATCCTGACGGTTTTGCCCTGATGGTTGAAAGACCCGATATCGATTCGATCCGGCACCTGCTCTCTGCTCCGGTCGGCATCCAGGATAACCTCCTGCAACCCGAACAAGCTCCCGGTTCTTCAACAGTCGGTCCGGTCGCCGCGTTCTGGTCGCTTGTGGCTGCGCTCTCTCTCCTGGCCTTCATCTCGATGCCCGAGATCGTCTCGCGGGGGGGGCTTCTGGCCGATGGCGTTCTCCAACGCGGGGAATGGTGGCGCCCTGCTACGGCTTTGACCCTCCACGCGGACATCGGTCACCTGGTGGCCAACCTTGTGGCCGGCATTCTGGTGACCCTGGCTCTGGCTCAGCGGATCGGAGGCGCTAATGCCATCCTCGCGACGCTCACCGCGGGCATCCTCGGCAACGTCCTTGCGGTCCTGATCCGCTATCAAAGCGCCACTCTGTCCATCGGGGCGTCAACCGCCGTCTTCGGCGCCCTCGGGGTAATCTGCGCCCTGCCCGGGGTGCTCCGGCACCTGGGTCGCAGCCGGATGAGTTGGGTCCCCCTGGCCACCGGTATCGTCGTTCTGGGCATCTACGGATCCGGGGACGCTCAAACCGATGTACTCGCCCACCTCACCGGATTCGCCACCGGTTGGCTGACCGGACGAACAATCACCCTGTTCAGGCGAAACTCCGGGACCGGACCGGGTATCAACGAAGCCACCCGAGCCATCCTGGCCTGCATGATTCCCCTGCTGGCCTGGCTCTGGGCCCTCTGGTCCTGACCGGAGAGTTCTCTGAAATACGGGCTTTATCCCGGGTCACAGATTTGCTAGCCTCGGCCCTTCATCTTGGTCGAGGGCCGGAGGACCCCTGCGAACAAGAACTGTCAGCGATGCACCTGTCCGATCCTTCTTCGGCATGTCGACCCACGAAAAAGCGGCGGAGAACCAGACCCACTGGAGTATCTTGGTGGCGGAAGACCATCTGATGGTCCGCGAGGGTCTGATTGCGCTATTGGAACAGGACGATCGGATCGAAGTCGCCGCCCGAGCCGCCTCGGCCGCGGAAGTGAAACAAGAATTGCGCACCCACCAGATCGACTTGGTTCTCCTGGATCTCATGCTTGGCGATTCAGACGGGGTCACCCTGATCAAGGACCTGCTCGGGGAATTCTCCAACCTCAGGATACTCGTCATTTCGGCCCACAACGACCCGCTCTTTGCCGAACGTTCACTCAAGGCGGGCGCTCTCGGCTTTCTGACCAAGGAGGAGCCTGCAGATTCCATCTTTACGGCGATCGAGTCCGTGATGAACGGGCGGTTCGCCATGACCGAGAGCCTGGCTTCATCGATCCTGAAACGGCGCCTGAAGAACCCCAGTCCCGGAAGTGAACTCAATGTCGCAAGTCTCTCCGACCGCGAACTCCATGTTTTCACCCTCCTGGGGAAAGGCCTGACCAGCCGGCAGATTTCGGTTCAGTTGAAAGTCAGCATCAAGACGATCGACGCCCACCGGGAGCACATCAAAAGCAAGCTGATGATCGAAAACTCGGCCCACCTCATCCGGCATGCCGTCCTCTGGGTTCAACGCCAGGAGGACGCACGGATCGGCCGTTAAGAACCGTCTCTCAGGACTCGAAAAACCGGCGGCCCTTCAAAAGTCCCAGACCCTCGACCGCGCGATTGCGAACCGGATCTCCCGTCTGGCTCGAAACATTCACCACCCGCGATCGTCTCCTCCTCGGAAAATGGCGGGAGAGTTCTGAGCGCTCCACGCCCGGCAGATCATCGATCTGCACAGGGAGATGATTCGAGCCAAAGGCTGTCTTTACTGGCGCCTCCTTCTTCATCGTCGTACTGGTTTGCGGTCAGTCGTCTGAGTTCACGTCGGAAAGAACAGTCACACTTCTGGCAGGGTTCGGTCCGGAATCAGGTACCTGTGACAGATTTTTGCCCTTTCACCTGTCTTTCTCTCATCGACAGATCCGACGGTTTTTTTAGCAGAAAGTTCCCACCTCAGGACACTTTGACTGATTGGAGACGGTCATACTCGAATCAATCGAAGTGCCCGTCACAACCTCCAAGGGTTCGGGATGGTCGGCTGAATGAGTAAGAGACTGTCTCAAAAGTCTCTTACAGCCTTGATCGATATCAAGGCATGTTGCCAGCCGACATGACAGGATGAACAACCCTCGCGGCTGGAAGGCACCGCCCTTTCACCGTGACCGCCCATGAAACGTCACAGAACCCATTCTTCCGCGTGGCGCGGTGAAAGCCGAATCGTCGGTCACCGATCTGTCGAAGGAGACCCGGGCCTGACGGAAATTCGGTTCGGGCGCCCCTTACGGTTCCAATCCCGCCACCGGCAATTCGGTCAGGGCTCCCCCAAGTTGAGCCTGCAACCCGTTTCCATCGATAATCTCGATAGTCCGTCCCTCCACCCTGATAAGTTCCTGATTTCGGAATTTCGCCAAGGTGCGCGAAAGGGTCTCGCTGGTGACTCCCAGTTGACTGGCAAGTATCCGCTTGCTCATCTGGAGTTCGATTGTTCCCTTCTGCCCGGAACAGGCCTCGGGACAGTTTCTCAGGAGCCAGTGGGCCAGCCGCGCCTCGACCTGCTTGAACTTCAGGTCTTCGATCAGCTGAACCAGATACTTCAGGTGGAAGCTCATCGAGGTCAGCATGCGGAGGGACAGGTTGGGATCGCGCCGGACCAGTCCGAGAAAACCCAGTTTTTGAATCAGGATCACCTGGGAACTTTCGAGCGCCACCGCGTCGGCCGGATAAGTGTCGATCGTGGTCAGCGTGACCTCGGCAAAACAGTCCGGCGAACGGAAAATGCAGATGACCTGTTCCTTGCCATCCGGCATGACCCGATGTACGTTGATCGAGCCCGACTGAACGACGTAGAAACCCTCCGCAAGGGTGTTCTCACGAAAGAGGTACTCACCCCGCTTGAGAGACCGGGTCGAACAGACATTCGCCACCGAGGTGAGATCGGCCTCGGAAAGGTCGGCAAAAAGGCGGCAGCGACGCAGGGCGGCTGTAATTCCAGTCAGTCGCCGCGCCTCGACCGGGGATCTGGAAGCAGGGGGCATTCCCACCATACTCAGCAAGGGTTGGATCAGGATCAAGGGTTAAGGCTGTTGTTCGAATCTGGATGGCCCTGCTTTGGGCAACAGTCCCATGAGGATGCCATCATGAGAAAATCCCGGACAAACCCCGTCGAACTCGACATCCGTCCCCTGATCGAGGTCGGCCATCCCCCTTTCCAGAAAATAATGGAAACCGTGGGCGCTTTGCCCCCAGGTGCGGGCTTCCGATTGATCGCTCCTTTCGAACCGACCCCTCTCTACCCACTCATGACGGACAAAGGGTTCGATCACAGCCCCACGCAGATGCCCGATGGTTTCTGGCAGATTGAATTCACCCGGAGTACCCCGTCCTGACCCCGGTCGGTCCGAAGGCGGAATTGCTCAATGTCGCCGGTGAGGAGTCTCCACCACTCCGGTTTCAGGTGATCCGGAGCACCGGCCACCTGGTGATGATATTTCCGCCCGAGCCTCGTCCCTTGACCCCAAGGGTGGCAAAATTGAATTCGAAATCCTTGATTCGGGCCCGGCACCGTCCTGACAGCTTCACCCGCACGATGGGCGGGTCTCCCTCATCGTTGATCGAGAAGTAGTGGACCTTCGAATCCTTGTGCCCGCGCCCCAGATGGTAGGACTTGTCGCGGGTGACCCCCGCGATCCGGAATCTCTTGGCCAGGGTTCGCCCTGACCCGCCATCGAGATAGGCCAGATGATAGACGGAGGTCTCATCCTTCCGGTAGAGGGCCAGGTGGATGATGTCCTTGCCCATGAAGACCTTGTCCCCAACTCGAGAAACCTTCATGGTCCCGTCCCGCATGAAGCAGATGACATCGTCGAGAGTGGAGCATTCGCAGACCAGTTCCTCCTTCTTCAGGCCGGTCCCGATAAAGCCCTCCTTCCGGTTGACGTAGAGCTTCTCGGTGACCAGGGCGATCTTCTTCGCGGCCACCGTCTTGATCAGGTCGATCACCGTCCGGCGTTCCCTTCCCCGCCCATACTTTTCCTTCAGACGGGTGAACCAGGCGATGGCGTGGTCAACCAGTTTTCGGAGGTGGCGTTTCACCGCGCGCATTTCCTTCTCCAGCCCCTTTACATGTTCCTCAGCCTGGAAGCGGTTGTAGGCCGAAATTCGTTTGATCCTGATCTCGGTAAGACGGACGATGTCGTCCTCCGTGACCGGTCGTCGGAGCCGGTCCAGAAAGGGCTCAAGACCGGTCCGGATCTCGGACAGGACGCTTTCCCATGTCTTTGATTTTTCGATACGTCGGTAGATGCGCTCCTCGATGAAGATCCGCTCCAGCGACTCGGCATGCCACTTGTCCTCGAGTTCACCGAGGCGAATCTGGAGCTCCTGCTTGAGCAATTCGATGGTCCGCGCCGTGCTTCGGCGAATGACTTCACTCACACTGGTAAAGAGCGGTTTGTCGTTCTCGATCAGACAGGCGTTTGGCGACAGGCTGACCTGGCAGTCGGTGAAAACAAAAAGCTGGTCGATGGCGTTCGAGGTGTCCGTCCCCTGGGGCAGATGCACCAGAATCTCCACCTTTTCGGCCGTATTGTCATCGATGTGCCGGACCTTGATCTTCCCCTTGGCCGAAGCGGCAATGATCGAATCGATCAGCGATGTCGTCGTCGTCCCGTGGGGCAGTTCAGTGATGGCGAGCAGGTACTTGGACCGCTGCTCGATGCGGGCCCGAACCAGCACCTTTGACCCACGCTGACCGTCATTATAGGCCGAGAAATCCGCCAGTCCGCCACCGGGAAAATCCGGCAGGACCGAGAACTCCTCACCTTTGAGGCAGGCGATGGACGCATCGGTCAACTCGTTGAAGTTATGCGGCAGGATACGGGTCGAGAGCCCGACTGCGATGCCTTCGGCCCCACCCACCAGAAGAAGCGGAAACTTGGCCGGCAAGGTGACCGGCTCCCTCTTTCGCCCGTCGTAAGACGCCTGCCAGACCGTCGTCTTCGGGTTGAAGAGCACCTCCCTGGCAAACGGGGTCAGTCGCGCTTCAATATAGCGGGAGGCGGCGGCACCGTCGCCGGTGAGCGGATTGCCGAAATTGCCCTGAGGCTCGACCAGCAGCCCGCGCTGTCCCATCGCGACCAGGGCGGCACAGATGGACGCATCCCCGTGGGGGTGCAAGGCCATGGTCTGCCCCACCGTATTGGCCACCTTGTGAAAGCGGCCGTCATCCATCTCGAAGAGGGTCTGGAGAATGCGCCGCTGGACCGGCTTCAGGCCGTCGTGAAGATGGGGTATCGCGCGGTCAAGGATCACATAGCTGGCATATTGCAGGAACCAATCCCGGTACTGACCGGCCAGCGGAGCGCGCTCGCCGGCCTTGCCGTCGCCATCCCCATCGTCGGCGCCCGTCGATCCGGGCTCATCCGGCAGGGGCAATTCCACAACCTCCACCACCTTTTTGGCCTTCGGTTCCGCCTTTCTCTTCTTCGGCCTGAGCTTTGGCTTAGGGCTCGGCTTGGGCTTGGGACTCGGCTTGGGCTTCGAACTCGGCTTGGGCTTCGAACTCGGCTTGGGCTTGGGACTCGGCTTGGGCTTGGGACTCGAACGTTCTTTCTTCGGACCGGGCTCCAGCTCTCCGCTGAAATCGAATTCGAGCGAATCCTGGATCAATCGCTTCCGCTTCATGTGCTCACCAGATCCTTCTCCACCACCAGGTTCTCAATGATGAATTCCCGGCGTTGAGCAGTGTTCTTGTCCATGTAGAAGGCCAGTAGTTCGTCCGTGTCGTGGACCTGAGCCAGGGTCACGGGATCGAGACGGATATTTTTCCCGATGAAGTCTTTGAATTCACCCGCCGAGATCTCGCCCAACCCCTTGAACCGGGTGACCTCAGGATTCTTTCCGAGTTCCTGCAGGGCGCGGTCCCTTTCCGTCTCACTGTAGCAATAGAAAGTCTTCTTCTTGTTTCTCACCCGAAAGAGCGGTGTCTGCAGAATGGACATGTGCCCGTTGCGAATGAGGTCGGGAAAGAACTGGATGAAAAATGAGAGGAGCAGCAACCGGATGTGCATGCCGTCGACATCCGCATCGGTGGCAATGATCACCTTGTTGTAACGCAGGCCGTCGAGACCATCCTCGATGTTGAGCGCGGCCTGCAGGAGGTTGAATTCCTCGTTCTCATAACAGACGCGCTTGCTCAGGCCGTAGGTGTTGAGCGGTTTGCCCTTGAGGGCGAAGACCGCCTGGGTCGCCACGTCACGACAGGCGGTGAGGGAGCCCGCTGCCGAGTCGCCCTCCACGATGAAGATGGAGGACGATTCCGCCTTCTTGTCCCGGGTATTGAGGTGAATCCGGCAGTCGCGGAGCTTGCGGTTGTGCAGGTTCGCCTTCCTGGCCCGGTCACGGGCAATGTCACGGATACCGGCCAACTCCTTGCGCTCCCGTTCCGACGCCTGGATCTTCTTCTGCATCGCCTCCGCCGTGTCCGAGTTCCGGTGGAGGAAATTATCCAGTTCCTTCCTCAGGAAACTGATCACGAAGTTGCGGACGCTCGGTCCCTTCGGCCCCATCTCCGCCGAGCCGAGTTTTACCTTGGTCTGCGATTCAAAGACCGGCTCCTGCACCCTGAGCGAAACGGCCGCCACGATCGAGGCGCGAATATCGGCCGCTTCGTAGTCCTTCTTGAAGAATTCGCGCACCGTCTTGACAATCCCCTCGCGGAACGCCGCCAGATGGGTGCCGCCCTGGGTGGTGTTCTGGCCGTTGACGAAGGAGGCGATATCCTCGCCGTAATGCGTCCCGTGGGAAAACGCCACCTCGATGTCCTCGCCTTTGAGGTGGATGCTCGGGTAGTTCAGATTGCCCGTCTGGTTGTGCCCAAGGTAGTCGAGCAGGCCATTCTCGGACCGAAAGTTCTTTCCGTTGAAAACGAGGGTCAGCCCGGTGTTCAGAAAGGCGTAATTCCAGAGCATTTCCTCGATGAACTCCCGTCGATACTCGAACGCCCCGAAAAGCGCTTCGTCCGGGGAGAACGAGATCCGCGTGCCGTTTCGCTCCCTGGTCGAGCTCTGCCGGCGCTCCTTGACCAGTTGGCCCTGAGAAAAATCGGCGAGCTTGGTTCTGCCCTCCCGGAACGCCTCCGCCCTGAAGGATACCGACAGCGCGTTGACCGCCTTGGTCCCCACCCCGTTCAGACCGACCGATTTCTGAAAAGCCTCCGAGTCGTACTTCGCCCCGGTGTTCATTCTTGAGACCGCGTCGACCATCTTGCCCAGTGGAATACCGCGCCCGTAGTCGCGGACGGTCATCGATTCCTTCGTAAGTGAAATCTCAATACGCTTGCCAAACCCCATCGCGAACTCGTCGATCGAGTTGTCGATCACTTCCTTGAGCAAAACGTAGATCCCGTCGTCCGGGCTGGACCCGTCACCCAATTTCCCCACGTACATACCCGGTCGCAGCCGGATATGCTCATGAGACTCCAGCGTGCGGATGCTTTTTTCGGTGTAGGCGGTCGCCATAAGGGCACTTTGATTAATTCGAGTAGGTCAACGCGGCAAGATCGAAGGTGCGTCAAGCGTTCTCAACCCATTTGGATCAGTTCAACGCCCTGGGGAAAACACCCTACGTCTGGAGAGTCCTTTCTGACAAAGGATGCGCATACCGGCTGACCGAGTCATCAGGCAGCTGTTTAGATCCCCTAATGGGGAGTATTTCGTGTACTTCGGCAAAAGCGGCCCCATTCCGCACCGATATGCACTCGGGAAAGGGAATCTTGCACCATGGTAAAAACACAAAAGCCTGAACAGGACACTGAGAAAAGCGCATGTGGGTCGAGCGGTCAATGCACCGGCGAATGCCGCTGTGCTCGAATCGAGACCCCATCAAACCCTATTTCGATTCCAGAGACCGATCGCCGAACCTTTCTGAGCACAGCGGTCAAAACGGGCCTGGCCCTGAGCCTGCCGGTCTCCGGCCTCCTTACCCGCCGAGCCGCGGCGGCCGATATTCCACCTCTGCCATCGGGACTCACTCCGATGCGCTCACCCGGCCACAATCAGAAATTTGCCCAATCCCGCAGTGCCCGGCCCGTGGCCTTCAGTCACTCCATGGCCGCTGCCGAGCCCGACGGCGAGTCGTCTGTCTCACCCCCGTCACTCGCGGTCATCGCCTTGAACCGAATGGGGTTTGGCCCGCGACAGGGTGACATCGAGGCGTTCAGCGCCCTGGGTTCGACCGACGATGAACGCCTGAACGCCTATGTCGACCAGCAGTTGAATCCCGAGTCGATCGACGACAGCGCCCTGGAGGCCCGGCTCGATGCAGGGGGATACACCACCCTGAAAAAGACCCATGCCCAGCTCTGGGCGGACCATCATGGGGAATCCTATTCGATCCGGCAGCAGCCTTTCTGGGAAACCGAGCGCGCGGCATTCACCCGGGCGATCTTTTCCGACCGCCAGCTGGTCGAGGTCATGGCCGATTTCTGGCACAACCATTTCAATATTTACGCGGACAATTCTCAGATCGCCCCGGGCTGGGTCAGCTACGATCGGGACGTTATTCGCGGGAATATGCTGGGGAACTTCCGGCAAATGCTGCAGGCGGTCGGCTCCCACCCGGCCATGCTCTACTACCTGGACAATTTCAAGAGCACCAATGCCGGACCGAACGAAAACTACGCCCGCGAACTGTTCGAACTCCATGGTCTGGGCGTGGATCACTACTATGGCGTCAATCGGCAGGCCGACGTGCCCAGGGACGGCAGCGGCCGCCCCCTCGGCTATGTGGACGACGACGTCTACGAAGCCACCCGGGCGTTCACCGGGTGGACGATCGACTTCGATACCGGGACCCTGCTCTACCGGGCCGACCGCCACGATCGCTTCCAGAAGACGGTTCTCGGTCACATGATGCCGGCCGATCAGGCCCCGCTCAAGGACGGCGAGGTCGTCTACGACCTCATCGCCGAACACCCGGGCACCGGCCGTTACCTCGCCCGCAAGCTGTGCCAACGCCTCATCGCCGACAATCCCCCTGAGGATGTGATCCAGGAAGCCGCCGCCGTCTTCACGGCCAACCGGGATTCGCCCGACCAGCTCAAACGGGTGGTCCGGACCATCCTTCTCTCTCAGGCCTTCCGAAACACATGGGGTCAGAAGGTCAAGCGACCCTTCGAAATCCTCTGTTCGGCCATGCGGGCCTGTGGCCTGAACCACACCATTCAGCTCGATGACCGCTTCAGCAACGACCTGACCTATTACGCCCGCATCACCGGGCATCCCATCTTCCGCTGGCAGACCCCGGATGGGTTTCCCGACACCCGGGAGGAGTGGCTGAGCTCTTCCACCCTGATCATGGCCTGGAGAGCACTGAATCGCTTCTCCGAATCCAAGCACGACAACGGTGACCATGTGCTCGATATTCTCGGTGAAACCCCGACCGACATCCGCAGCGCCAACGATCTGGCCGACTACTGGATTCAACGGGTTCTGGGCCGCGAGATGTCGCCCGCCGGACGGGCGGAAATTGTTTCCTTCATGGGAGCGGGAACCAATCCGGACCTCGACCTCAAGTTGGACGGCGAATCATCCGCATCCATCCGAATCCGCGCCATGGTCGCGGTCGTCACCATGTCACCTGAATTTCTGCGCCGTTAAGCCACCCGATCAGATTCGCCAACCCACATTCATCATGCACGTTTCAAGACGAGGATTCCTTCAGGGCTGTTGCACAGCCGTCGCAGCCATGTCGGGCGCCCGCCTCGGCTATGCCGCCATCGCCGCACCCGGAGAACCCGGTTACAATGAAGAGGTGCTGGTCGTCGTCTTCCTGCGCGGAGGAATGGACGGCCTGAGCCTGGTCGCCCCCATCGACGGCCCGGACCGCAGCCACTACGAATCCTACCGGCCGACGATCCAGCTTGCGACCACCGGCGAGAACAAGGCTCTGCCGCTGGACGAACAATGGGGTCTCAATTACCGCGCCGCCGCCCTCCACCCCATCTACCAGGACGGCAAACTCGCCTTCATCCAGGCCATCGGAATGGCCAACGGAACGCGCAGCCACTTCGACGCCCAGGAGTTCATGGAACTCGGGACCCCGGGTATGAAAACGGCCCGCGACGGCTGGCTGACCCGCCATCTCAAATCCGCGGACAATATCCCTCCGGAAATCCTCATGCCCTCGCTTTCGGTGAGCAGCCTTCAGCCCACATCACTGCGCGGCGATCGCGATACCCTCACCTTTGACGGACTGAACAGCTTCGGCATCAACTCGGGACACTGGTTTCATGTCGACAGCCAGAAAACGTCACTCCGGCGGCTCTTCGATCTCGAAAGCGACCGGATTCATGATGCCGGCACCCAGGCTCTGAACGCGGCAGACATCATCGGAACCTATCTGGATGGAGATTACACCCCCTCCAATGGTGCCACCTACCCGGGCAACAACTTCGGTCGACAGCTCCAGAATATCGCCCAGATGATCAAGATCCAGGTCGGTCTCCGCGTGGTCACCCTCGATCTCGGCGGCTGGGACACACACGAGGAGCAGGGCTCCTCCGGCGACGGCTATATCGGGGGCAATCTCGATACTCTCTGCAGCGGCCTGGCCGCGTTCTACCAGGATCTCAACGGCGAAGGGAGCGCCGATTTCATGGCCAAGACCACCGTCGTTGTGCAGAGCGAATTCGGCCGACGCATCCGCGAAAACGCGAGCCGGGGCACCGACCACGGCACCGGCAATCTGATGATGGTCATGGGCGGCAATGTCCTCGGGGGGATCCATGGTGAATGGCCCGGCCTCCATCCCGACCAGCTCTATGACAATGCGGACCTGGCGCCGACAAACGATTACCGCCGGATTCTGAGCGAGATCGTCATTCGACGCCTCGAAAATCCGAGACTCGGGCAGATCTTTCCCGGTTACAACGACTACACCCCGATGGGCGTCGTCACCGGAGAAGACCTGCCCCCCGATTTCAACGGGGCCGCCCCACCCGATGAGGGCTCACCCTTCAAGAATGTCACCAGCCTGGGGGACGGATGGAAGAGCTCCCCCTGGTTCGGAGCGTTCCGCGATGACCGGGCGCCCTGGATCTATCACCGCGAACATGGGTTCATCTATGTCAAGGGGATCGACGAATCCAACCTCTGGCTCTACCAGCCGTCCCTCGGCTGGGTGCATACCGGACAGGGAATCTATCCCCACCTTTATTCAAAAAACCGCGAATCCTGGATCTTCCACGAAGCCGACAGTCGCGATCCTCGCTATTTCTACGACTTCAACCTCCAGGAGTGGTTTTCCGTCACCTCCTGAACACCTATTCTGCCATGCACGCAAGACGCCTGCCGCACTTCTTCTTTTCGTTCATTCTGGCTTCGCTCTTTGCCGCGGGGACTCTCCTGGCCGGGCCCATTCCAGAATACACACCGATCGATCCGCCCGAGTACGTCCCGGACGGGGCACCCGATTTCATTCCGGATTTCCCGTTCGGCGATGTGGTCAATCCGTATATGGACGCAAACCCGGGCAGTCAGGTGGTCGGGGTCGGAGATCCGGTCACTCTTCGGGTCGATGTGGCCGAGCTTGGCCAGGTCGGCTACCAATGGCAGAAGGACGGTGTCCCCATCCCCGGAGCCACTGAATCGACCCTGACCCTGCCATCGGTCGACCGGACCGATTCGGGCACCTACTCGGTCCGTATTACGATAGGCGAATCCGCCCTGCTCACCTCGACCGCCTATTTCTCGGTCAGCGCTCCCTCGATCGGAGACGGAAACCTGCTCAACATCTCCACCCGAGGGCTGGTCGGTACCGGACAATCCGTTATGATCGGCGGATTCGTTATCGACGGGTCCGAACCCAGGACGGTGGCCATCACCGCCAAGGGACCCAGCCTAGCGGCATTCGGGATCAGTAATGCGATCGCCGATCCGCAGATCACGCTCTATCGGGGCCAGGAGGTGATCGGCTCAAACGACTCAATGTCCGACCTCGATCCGATCGAACGCGACGCCATTATCCTGGCCGGAATCGCTCCGACTGATCCGTTCGAACCCGCCATGGCCGTGTCGCTTGATCCCGGGCCCTACACCGTTCGCGTGACCAATAACGCCGGGGTCGAGGGTGTCGGCCTGATCGAGGTCTTCGACTGGGATCTCATGACCGGAAACGCAGTGGACGCCGATTCCCGGTTGCTGAACATATCGACCCGCGGAATCGTGGGATCCGGTCAGAGTGTCATGATCGGCGGCTTCGTCATCGACGGGACTGAACCCAAAGCAGTCGCCATCATCGCAAAAGGACCCAGCCTGGCGGCATTCGGGATCACGAACGCCATTTCAGACCCGGCCATCACTCTGCGCCGCGGCCAGGAGATCATTGCCCAGAACGACGATACCGCCGCCCTGCCGATGCAGAACCGCATCATCCTGGCCCAGGGAGGTCTCCTTCCATCCGATCTCTCCGAATCCGCACTTCTGGCGACGCTCGAACCGGGTGCCTATACCGTCGTCCTGCAGAACAACGGACCTACCGACGGGGTCGGTATCGTTGAGGTCTACGATTGGGATCGCATCGCTCCCTGAGTCGATCCAGCTCCAGCCGTCGCGGCGAAGCGATTGACCAGGAGTGTTACCGCCTGAGGGTTGAACCGGAGGGGTCAACCTGCGCCCACCATCCCTTGGGCACAGTCTTGTGCCCTTTTCGTACCTGTGCGAGGATTGCACCGATGGATGAACCCGATCACCCCTCTGCCCACGAGCCCGTCTCCACCGAGCTGGTCTATATGGGCCTGCCCTCGGAAAGGATCCTGCGGCCACGCTTTTACGTTGCCCTCATCCTGACCCTCCCGGTGTTTGTCCTGGCCATGGGGCCGATGATCCCGGGTCTGAATCTCGGCCGGTGGGTTGATCCGCGCCTTTCGGGTTGGGTCCAATTTGCCCTGACCACCCCGGTTTTCTTCTGGTGCGGGTGGTTCTTCATCCTGCGTTTCGTCCGCTCGCTCCGGGAGCGCGATCCAAATATGTTCACCCTGATCATCATTGGAATCGGAGCGGCCTATCTCTACAGCACGTTCGCCATCGCCTTTCCCGGCTGGCTTCCCGACGCCCTGCTCACCGGTGGGCACCCTCCCATTTATTTCGAGGCCACCGCCATGATCGTAACCATTGTCCTGATCGGACAGATCCTCGAGCAGCGCACCCACGCCCGGACCGAGGACGCCATTCGCGCCCTGATAAACCTGGCGCCCCGCATGGCCACGAGGGTTGGCCCGGAAGGTTCCGAGAAGGAAGTGCCGGTCGAGTCGGTCGTTCGGGGCGATCGACTCCGGGTCAGGCCCGGTGAAAAGGTGCCGGTTGACGGTCGTCTCGAGGAAGGGAACAGCACGGTCGACGAATCCATGATCACGGGCGAGCCGGTCCCGGTGGATAAGGAACCGGGCGACAGCATCACCGGGGGCACGCTCAATACGATGGGATCCTTCATCATGCGGGCCGAACGGGTGGGTGCCGATACCGTCCTGGCCCGGATCATCGATCTGGTCGAGGCGGCCCAGGAAACCGAGCCCCCCATTCAGCGCCTGGCCGACCGGGTCTCCGGATTCTTCGTCCCGATCGTCCTGACCGTCAGCCTCCTCACCTTCGTGACCTGGTACTGGATCGGCCCCGAACCCTCCTTCACCTACGCCTTGGTCAACGCGGTGGCGGTCCTGGTCATCGCCTGCCCCTGCGCCCTTGGTCTGGCCACCCCCGTCTCCATCGCGACCGGGATCGGCCGCGGCGCCCAGGCCGGAATTCTGGTCAGAGACGCGGAAGCACTCGAGCGACTCCAATCCGTGGATACGGTCCTGCTCGACAAAACGGGGACCCTGACCGAAGGAAGGCCCGGACTGGCCGCCCTGCTGCCGGCCGACGATGGCGACGAAAACACACTGCTGGCCGTGGCGGCCTCGGCCGAACTGGGCAGCGAACATCCCCTGGCACGGGCGATCGTGGCCGAGGCCCGGGCAAGGGGACTGGTGCCGACCCCACCGGACCGGTTTGAGTCCGTGACCGCAAACGGTGTCCACGCTCGGATCGGGTCCGACTCGATCCGGGTGGGAAAACCGGATTTCGTGACGGGGTCATCATCCGACGCCACCGACCTGTGGCATGACCGCACGGAACCGGCCCGGCTCGCCGGCCAGACGGTCATCCTGGTTTCGAGAAACGAGCGGGTCCTCGGAGCGATCGCTCTCGCCGACCGCATCCGCGAGACGACCCGGGGGGCGGTGAACGAGCTCCACCGCCTCGGGCTTCGGGTCATCATGGTAACCGGCGACAACCGGGAAACCGCGGATGCGGTGGCCGGGGAACTCGGCATCGACCTGGTTCACGCCGGGGTCCGGCCCGAGCAGAAGCAGGCAATCGTGATGGAACATGCCGAACGCGGTGAGAAGACCGCCTTTTGCGGGGACGGGATCAACGACGCCCCGGCCTTGGCGGCGGCCCATGTCGGCATCGCCATGGGCACGGGCACGGACGTGGCGATCGACAGCGCGGGCCTCATCCTGGTCAAGGGCGACCTGACCGCACTCGTCCGCGCCGTCCACCTGAGCCGGGCCGTGCTGCGCAATATCAAGCAGAACCTCTTTTTTGCCTTCTGTTACAACAGTCTCGGCATTCCCGTCGCCGCCGGCGTGCTCTACCCCCTTTTCGGCGTCCTGCTCAATCCCATGATAGCCGGCGTCGCCATGGCCATGAGTTCCATCTCGGTGGTATCAAACGCACTTCGGCTCAAACGACTGAAGCTCTGAGCAGAATCGGGGCCATTGGCATTGCGGTCGCGCTGGCATGTCCCGGCACAGCCATGCGTAGACGAAAGCACGACCCTTGCCATGAAAAGTGAGGGAAGCGCCGTCTCCACACGTTTAAGGAATGCGAGCTGGGTTTCTTCCAACCCGACTTGCTTGACTCCCCCATCTGATCAGGCGAAAGAAACAAACCCCTGCCGTTAATGAACGACGAACAGATCGACAGCTTACTCCGTGAACTGCAACGGGACGACAGGCCCGAGCCGCCGGATCTGCGGCCCGAAGCGCGCGCCGAGATTGCCCGTCTCCGAGACCGACCCGGTTTTTTGCAGCGGCTCCTCCCCGTCCTCAGTTGGAATGAACTGTTGATGCAACCCCGCCTGGCTGCGGGTGCTCTGGCGATTGCCATTACCATCGGGATGATACCCGGGGCGTGGACCCTGGCGAGGGCTCAATCCGAAAACAAAGCCGAATTTGCGCGCAGATCATTGCATCTCGACGTCTTCGACACGGTTGGGTTCTTCACACTCAAAGTCGATGGTTCCGACACCCCGGGCCGCTGAATCATGCGCACCGTCATACTTTTTTTCTTCGTCGTCATCGGCGTGGCCGCAATCTCCGCTTTGGCCACCCGGCACTTCACAGAACAATCGCCGCAGACACCGGACGCCATGCACGGGTGGTTGCATGAGGAACTCAACCTGACGGATGAACAAGAGGCATCGCTCAATAGAATAGAGGAGCAGTTCGCGGGGGAAGAAGCGGGGTTGCGCGCTGCATTCAACGCGGCGAATCGGCACCTGGCTACCGTGATCCGGGAGGAGGGCGCATTTACCCCGCGGGTCGTGGCCGCGGTTGAAAATGTTCATCGAGAGATGGGAGAGTTGCAGAAGCTCTCGATTTCCCATCTTTTCGAAATGACCAAGGTGCTTGCTCCGGAGCAGAACGAAAAGCTCATGCGATACGCGGAAAAGGCGCTTACCGAGACCCCCTGAGCGAACGAACCGTGGACGCTGACCTGCCGTTGCTCGAAGCGATTCGGAGGGGTGACGAGCGGGCGCTTGAGGCCCTGATGGAGCGGCACCAGGCGCCATTGTTCTATTTCGCCCTGCGCTACTCCGGGAACGAACTCGATGCCCGCGAAGTGGTACAGGAGACCTTCGTACGCGCCTATTTCAAAGCCGGTTCATTCCAGCCGCGCTCCAAGGTAAAAACCTGGCTCTTCACCATCGCGCTCAATCTCTGCCGCGACGCTGGACGCCGCCGTTCCCGGGCACCCAATTTCGCTTCTCTCGACCAACCCACGACTGAGGACAGACCCCCACTTGAGGCAGTCGATGACGGTATCACCGCGGATGAACGCGCCGCCCGGATGGAGGAGCTCGATCACCTGCGTCAGGCGATCGATAAACTACCGGATAAACTGAAGGCCCCGCTGGTCCTGTGCGTGTTGGAGCAGCGCTCACACAAGGAGGCGGCCGACCTGCTTTCCACCACGACGAAGACGGTCGAACTCCGGATTTACCGGGCCAAAAAGAAGCTTCGCAAGAGGATGGGAAACATCCATTCGGCGTCTGTATAAAAGAACACGTGCCGTGCTTTGAAACGCGTGTGCCGCAGAATGCCACAACTCCCAATCAGACTCCATACCATAAGTTTCAAGATGGGTGGCGGCCCACACGGGTCGATTATCTGGCGATCTTCGCCTTGAATTCTTCCAGGCTGCAGTAGAGCACGGGCACGACGAAGATGGTGATAATGGCGAGCAACATACCGCCGAAAGTCGGTATCGCCATCGGTATCATGACGTCGGCACCGCGCCCGGTGGAGGTCAGAACGGGCAAGAGCGCAAGAATGGTGGTTGCGCTTGTCATCATCGCGGGTCGAACCCGCCGGGACCCGGCCTCGACGGTCGCCGCGCGAATTTCCGCCACCGTCTTCGGCCTTCGTTCACGAAACGCCTGTTGCAGGTAGGTACACACGATGACGCCGTTGTCGGTCGCGATGCCGAAAAGGGCCAGAAACCCGACCCACACGGCAACACTCAGGTTGATCGTGCCCATCTGCATGAGCTCGCGCAGGTTGTGCCCGAACAGGTCGAAATTGAAGAACCACGGCTGCCCGTAGAGCCAGATCAGAGAAAATCCACCCGACCACGCAAAGAAAATCCCGGAGAAGACGAACACGGTCGTCGAAGTGCTCTTGAACTGGAAATAGAGGATGAGAAAGATGGCAAACAATGCGATCGGCAGGACGATGCGGAGTTTCTTCTCGGCGCGCACCTGATTCTCGTAACTTCCGGTGAATCTGTAGCTGACACCCGTGGGTATGGTGAGTTCGCCCGAGGCAATCTTATCTTTGAGGAAACGGTCGGCCTGCTCGACCACCTCCACCTCGGCATAACCCGGCTGCTTGTCGAATATGACGTATCCCACAAGGAAGGTGTCTTCGCTTTTGATGACTTGGGGTCCGCGGACGTATACAATGCGGGAGATCTGCTTGAGTGGGATCTGGGTGCCGTCGGGGGCGGCCACGAGAATATTTTTGATTTCATCTATACTGTCACGCAATTCCCGCAGGTAGCGGACGCGCACGGGATAGCGCTCCCGTCCCTCAATCGTCTGGGTGATCACCTTGCCGCCTATAGCCACCTCGATGACATCCTGTACCATCTGAATCTTGATGCCGTAGCGCGCGATGGCATCGCGATCGATGTCGATCTCAAGATACGGTTTCCCGACGATACGATCAGCGAAGACAGCCTCCGCCCTGACTGAGGGCACCTGTTTGAGAAGGTTCTCGATATCGAGCGCGACTTTCTCGATGGTGGGAAGATCGGGTCCATAGACCTTGAGTCCCATCGGGGCGCGCATTCCGGTCTGCAGCATGACAATACGCGTGCCGATCGGCTGCAGTTTTGGCGCAGAAGTCGCCCCCGGAAGGGCCGCCACCGCTACGATCTGATCCCATATATCGTCGGGGCTGCGTATTTCATCGCGCCACTGCCGGTAGGGCCGGCCCTTTTCGTCGGGAACCAACTCACCACTGTCATCGCGCACGAAAGCGTTCCCGGCCCGGTCGAAGGCGAAGGTGACAATCCGCCCGTTCCCGTTGGTGATGAATTCGGACTTATAGGAGATAACCGTCTCAATCATCGAGATCGGGGCGGGGTCGAGCGGGCTTTCAACCCGCCCCAATTTGCCCACAACGGATTCGACCTCGGGGATCGAGCTTATGGCCATGTCCTGCTTGCGCAGCACATCCATGACCTCGCCGATGGAGGCGTGCGGCATGGTGGTCGGCATGAACAGGAACGAACCCTCGTCGAGTGGGGGCATGAACTCCTTTCCGAGACCCGGCATGGCGTGGTCGGCCGCACTGTAGAGGTCCGTGCCCTTGATCGGGTTCGGCAGCCAGCCGAACACCTTGCCCCAACCCAACCAGGCGGTGAATCCGAACAGAACGATCAGGAGGCTGAAGCCGAGGAAGGCGAGTTTGGCCCGTAGCACCCATGGAAGGATACTGGGATAGAAGCGTATGAACGCCATCATGCCCAGAAGCAGGCTGCCCACGGTGAGAATGACAAAGAGCACATTCTGAAACCGCGCCTGCGGACCGAGCGGACCCCATTCGTTTGCGAGAAGCACGGCAACGACCAGAGCGAAAACAAAGTTGAATCCGTGGACGCCCCAATGCTTCCAGCGCGCGGGAATCCGTTCGCCAAACAGGTTGAACGCCGCAACACCGATGAATACGAGACCCAGAACCCATGGGAACCAGGAAAGAAAGAAGGGCGCTAGGATTCCGCCCAACCCCACCGCTCCCCAGAGCCCCGCTCTTGAGAAACCCGTTTGACGGCGTCCGGCGATGAACCAATGCGCAAGCGACGGGAGGATGGTGAGCGCCACGATGATCGCACCGATCAGCGCGAAGGTCTTGGTGTAAGCGAGCGGTCGAAACAGTTTCCCTTCGGCCGCTTCCATCGTAAACACCGGAAGAAAACCGACCACGGTGGTGGCCACCGCCGTCACCACCGCCCCACCCACTTCTGAACATGCCCGGTAAACCACCTCGAGCCGGTCTTCATCCGGGGGCGCCTTATCGAGGTGCTTCAGGATGTTCTCGATGAGCACGATGCCCATGTCGACGATCGTGCCGATCGCGATGGCAATCCCGGAAAGGGCCACGATGTTTGCGTCGACGTCAAACACCTTCATGCCGATGAAGGAAAAGAGAACCGCCAAAGGAAGAACGCTCGAGATCAGCAGCGCGCTGCGCAGGTGCATGACCATGAGCACAACGACAATGATGGTGACGAGGATTTCGTCGCTGATCGCATCCTCGAGGGTGCCGAGCGTTTCGTGAATCAAGCCGGTGCGATCATAAAAAGGAACAACCGCAACCTGGCTCACTGTGCCGTCAGAAAGCGTCTTACTGGGAAATCCGGCGGAAATTTCGCCGATCTTGGCCTTCACGCGCTTGAGCACGGCGAGTGGGTTTTCGCCATAGCGGGTCACCACAACGCCACCCACCGCCTCGGCGCCCGAATTGTCCAGAGCCCCCCGACGCAAAGCCGGGCCGAACTCGATCTGGGCCACCTGATCCAAGGTCACCGGCACATTGTCCCGCTGGGTGATTACCGTCCTGCGGACATCGTCAAGGCTCTTGATGAAACCGAGCCCCCGGATGATATACTCCACCTTATTCACCTCGATGGTGCGTGCGCCGACGTCGATATTGCTCGCCCGGACCGCGCTGAAAACCTCGTGCAGTGCGATGCCGTAGGTTCGAAGTGCATCGGGATCGACGTCGATCTGGTACTCTTTCACATAGCCACCGATCGATGCGACCTCAGCCACGCCGTCGACCCCCTGCAGGGCATAGCGAACATACCAATCCTGAACGCTCCGCAATTCATCCAGATCCCACCCGCCGGTGGGATTGCCCTCGGAATCACGACCCTCGAGGGTGTACCAGAAAACCTGACCAAGGGCCGTTGCGTCGGGCCCAAGCTGTGGCTGTACACCCGGGGGCAGCGTCCCGGACGGCAGGCTGTTGAGTTTCTCCAGGATTCGGCTCCGCGCCCAATAAAACTCCGCGCTTTCCTTGAAAATGATATAGATCGAGGAGAACCCGAACATGGAATAGCTGCGGACTGTCTTGACCTCGGGAACCCCAAGCAGTGCGGTGGTCAGCGGATAGGTAATCTGGTCCTCAATATCCTGGGGCGAACGCCCCATCCACTCGGTGAATACAATCTGCTGATTCTCGCCGATGTCCGGAATCGCGTCGACCGGGACCGGATCGCGCGGCAATGCCTCGATCTCCCAGTCGAACGGCGCCACCATGACACCCCACAGAATCAAACCGGCCGTGCCGAGGATAACAACGAGCTTGTTTTCAAGACCGGCGCGGATGAGTCGATCGACGAGAGATGGCTTCTGGTCTGAGGGCATATGCGACAGGGAAGTGACGTGTTGGGAAGAAGGGGAAACTACCTAGTGCCCTGTCTCACAAATGCGCTTGTACAATATGAGGTATCATGGGGTCGATAGCAAGGCGGGACAATTCCGGAATGCCCGTAGGCCTTTCGGATTTGTCCTAACGCCGCTAGCGGCCCCACGACGCCCCACCCCTTGGGCCAGGCTCTTTTCAACCTCAGCCGCGTTGCCCGCGCCGGGCAGTGCCACAGGGCACAGCACCGGCGCGGCCGCCTCGCTGGGGTTGAAAATGGCTCTGGTATTGGCAAGCTCATTTGTGAGACAGGACAC
>Ga0164313_10000050_pt1 | contig 66491 bp, 63 predicted proteins | sample GuaBasSedimGuay4_FD_113735 | JGI IMG/M metagenome (GOLD analysis project Ga0164313, IMG submission 113735) | Subseafloor sediment microbial communities from Guaymas Basin, Gulf of California, Mexico - Guay4, Core 4569-4, 0-3 cm | ecosystem: Environmental > Aquatic > Marine > Hydrothermal vents...
ACCCAGCCCAAAACCCAGCCCAAAACCTAGTTGGAAGGATTGTCCCATGCAGGACACTTACATGATGGTCAAGCCGGAGGCCTTCGCGGCCGGCAACCTGGCGCCAATCCTCGCTCTGGCCGTCGAGAACGGCTTCGAGATCGTGCGCATCAAGAGCCTGGAGATGGACCAGGCCCTGGCCAAGAAGTTCTACGCGGTGCACAAGGAGCGCCCCTTCTACGGCGACCTGGTCAAGTACATGACCAGCGGAACGGTCTGTGGCGTCCACCTGCGGCGCGAGGACGCGGTTTCGCGCATGCGCGAGCTGGTCGGGGCCACCAATCCCGAAGAGGCGACGGCCGGCACGATCCGCTTCCGCTTCGGGGCCAGCATCCAGGAGAACGCCATCCATGCCTCGGATTCGCCAGATAACGCCCAGCTTGAGCTGGGCATCATCTTCGGCTGATCCTGGGGTGGCCGCGTTGACAAAGGGCCCCGAAATGCTACTTTTGTCGGTTCTGGGCGGGGCGGCCAGTTGCCATCCCGTTCGTGCCCGTGTCCGCGAGAATCGCGTACGCAGTCAGGTACGCGTGTATCGGGAGTCCCGCTGAGATGAGCGCTGTCGGTTTCAATCTCGACCGGCTCGAGCCGGGGCGCACGGCGCTGGAGTTCGACACCACCCTCGTGCGCGAGGATCAGGTGCTGCAGGGTCAGCGGATCGCGGGCTTTCAGGCCGCGGTGCGGGGCAGCCTCGACATCGATTCCATGGATCAGAAGGTCGTGGTACACGGTGTGTTCTCGGCCACCCGGGAGCTGCTTTGCGACCGGACGGGCCAGGCCTTCGACATGGAATACCCGGCGCGCATCGAGGTGACCATCCTCAGGCGCATGGGCAGGGATGCCATCCTCGACCCGGAAGCGGGCGAGGACGACAACTGGGTGATCCACCAGTCTGGCGGTGTGGTCGACCTCTCCGAGGCTCTGCTCGAGGCGGTCGTCCTGGACGAACCGCATCACGTGGTGCACCCCGACCACATCAATCCGGTCTCGATCTCGGTCGACGAGCAAGGGACCCAGGAACCGGACGACGAAGCGCAGGCCATCGACCCCAGGTGGGCGGCTCTGGAAAAGCTTCGCGACGGTGACGACCAGGAAGACTCCGGACCCGTCCGGAACTGAAGAGCCTAGCGGCTCGACCCCGATCAGGAGAACAGGCCATGGCCGTTCCGAAGCGGAAAACCTCGAAGGCTCGCAAGCGCAAGCGTCGTTCACACGATGCCCTGACCCGGCCCAACCGCGACAGCTGCCCGAAGTGCGGCGCCGCGCGTATCTCGCACCGGGTTTGCCCGGGATGCGGGCATTACGGCGAGCAGAAATTCGTCGAGCCGGCTGAGTAGCCGGCTGCGGTGAGCGCGCAGGCCCCACCAAGGATCGTTCTCGATGCCATGGGCGGAGACTATGGCGTCGATGTTCTTGTGCCCGGCGCCATCGCTGCTGCGCGCGAACTCGGCGCAGGAGCGCGGATCATCTGCGCTGGCGACGAAGCCACGATACGCGCAGCGATCAGCAAGGACCCGGATGGCGATCCGGGACTGGAGATCGTCCACGCGCCGACGAACATCGGCATGGACGAGGCACCCGCCGCTGCGATCCGCCGCAAGAAGGACTCATCGATTGTTGTCGGAGCGGGTCTGCTGCGCGACGGCGAGGCCGACGCCTTTGTCTCGGCGGGCAGCACGGGTGCGGTAACCGCTGCCTCGACGCTGGTCATCGGGCGCCTGCCCGGTGTCCGCCGTCCCGGCATCGCCGCGTTGATTCCTTCAGCAAACGGCGTCACCCTGGTGCTCGACGTTGGCGCGAACAGCGACGCCAAGCCTGCACACCTGCTCCAGTTCGCGGCCATGGGCCGCACCTACTCACATTCGGTGCTTGGCGTGGAACAGCCCCGTGTAGGCATCCTGAATATCGGCGAGGAACGCGGCAAGGGTAACGAGCTGACGCAGGAAGCGTGGGGTCTGCTCGATGCGCACGAGCCCGGTTTCGTGGGCAACATCGAGGGCAAGCACCTCTTCCGCGGCCAGGCCGACGTAGTGGTCTGCGACGGCTTCACGGGCAACGTCGTGTTGAAGATCCTTGAGTCCTTCGGCGGTTTCCTGCTCAGCAGTTTCCGCCAGGAAATCGAAGGCGACTGGCGTGCGAAGGTTGGCGCGGGGATTCTCAAGCCAGCCATGAAGCAGTTCGCCAGGCGCTTCAACTACGCGGAATATGGCGGCGCACCGCTGCTTGGTTGCAACGGCCTGGTGATGATCGCGCACGGTGGCAGTTCTGCCCATGCCATTACGAACGCCATCCTCGCCGCCGATCGTGCTGTGCGTGACGGTATCTCCACGAAAATCCGCGACGAGATCGAGCGCGAGCAGCGCGAGATGGCAGTCGATGCGGGTGAGGCTTCCACGATGGAGGGCAATCCCTGATGGCGCAGCGCAAGATGGCCTGGCTCTTCCCGGGCCAGGCGAGCCAGTTTGTCGGCATGGGTCAGGATCTCGTCGCCGAGTGGAAGCAGGCGCAGGAGCTGTTTGACGCCTCACGCGATGTACTCGGATTTGATCTTCCGGCGCTCTGCTTCGATGGGCCGATGGAGCAGCTCACCGAGACGCGCAACGCGCAGCCTGCGATCCTGATGCACAGCCTGGCCGTCGCATCGGTGCTGTCTGCTGGCCTGGACCGGGCGCCGGACTTCGTTGCCGGACACAGCCTGGGCGAGTTCAGTGCGGCTGCGGCCGTGGGGGCGCTGGCGGCGGAGGATGCGCTGCGGGTTGTCCGGCGGCGTGGCGAGCTGATGTTCGATGCCGGACAGAAGGTGCCCGGCACGATGGCCGCGGTCATGGGACTGCCGCTGCAGGAAGTCTCGTCGATCTGCCGCTCGATCACAGGGCGTGGCGACGCCGGGCGTGTGGTCCTGGCCAATGTGAACAGTGCCGCGCAGATGGTGATATCCGGCGACGTCCAGGCCATCGAGGTCGCCGGCGAGGCGCTCAAGGATGGTGGGGCCAGGCGCGTGATTCCGCTGCCGGTCAGCGGCGCCTTCCATTCGCCGCTGATGGCCGTCGTGCAGCCTGAATTTGCTGCCTTCCTGGAGCCGCTCGAGATGCTCGATCCGCGCTGCCCGGTCGTGACCAATATCACCGCCGGGCCGGTGGCGCAGGCGCCGCGGCTGAAGGAGGGCTTTGTCGAGCAGCTGGTCTCGCCCGTGCGCTGGCACGATTCGGTGGCCTGGATGGTGGAGCAGGGCGTGGACCTGTTCATCGAGGTCGGTCCGGGCAAGGTGCTTACGGCCCTGGGAGCAAAGGCCTTCCGGGGTGCCGAATTCCATTCGACCTCGACCGTAGAGGGCGTCCAGAAAGTCCTTGCCACCCTTTCGGGCGCGCAGTAACTATCCCGGCGCGTGGTCCTGGGGTGTTGTCCCGGCGCGTTTTGGCCCGGCCAAGGAGGCGCTCTCTTGAGCGACAGCAGCGAAGCTTCCGTGGTCCTCGTGACCGGCGCCAGTCAGGGTATCGGACGGGCGATTGCCACCCGATTGTCCTCTGAGGGCTTCGCCCTGGCCCTGGTCGCGCGACGCGAAGAAGCGCTGCGTGGGGTGGCTGATGGCCTCGACGGGCCGGCGGAGATTTACCCGGGTGACGTTGGTGACCCGGAGGCAGCCTCGAGGATCGTGGCTGAGGTGCGCGAGAAGCAGGGCCGTATCGACGGTCTGGTGAACAACGCCGGCATTACACGCGACTCGCTCCTGGCCCGTATGAAGCCCGAGCAGTGGCGCGAGGTGATGCAGGTCAACCTGGACGGGGCCTATTGGTTCCTGCGCGCGGTGACCCCGGTTTTCATGCGCCAGAAGTCTGGCCGTGTCATCAATATCACCTCGGTCGTGGGGCAGATGGGCAACGCGGGCCAGGTTAACTATTCTGCCAGCAAGGCCGGCATGATCGGCATGACGCGCGCCGCTGCGCGCGAACTGGCCAGCCGGGGCATCACCGTGAACGCGGTTGCGCCCGGTTTCATCGAGACGGAGATGACGGCCGAGATGCCCGAGTCGGCCGTCAACGAGATGAAGGCAAGGATTCCCCTGCAGCGACTCGGTTCGGGTGAGGATGTGGCCGCCTCGGTGGCCTTCCTGCTCTCGCCGGACGCTGCTTATATCACCGGTCAGGTGATCAACTGTGACGGTGGGATGGTGATGGCCTAGGCCAGTTGGCCCGGTCACCCAGCCCGAGACCACAATCGAGGAGGACCCGCCGTGGCGGAGATCGTCAACGAGGTGAAGCAGATCATCGAGGACAAGCTCGGTGTGAACAGCGAGCAGATCACGATGGAGGCATCGTTCATCGATGACCTGGGCGCAGATTCGCTCGACATCGTCGAGCTCGTGATGGATTTCGAGGACAAGTTTGACGTCGAGATCCCGGACGAGGCGGCCGAGGGTCTGCGTACCGTGGGCTCTGCTGTCGAGTACCTCGACAAGGCTCTGGCCGACAAGTAATCGAGGTCGTCGTGCAGCGCAGGATCGTCGTTACCGGTATGGGGGCAATCTGCCCGGTGGGCATTGGTGTGTCCACAATGTGGGAGGGTCTGCTGGCCGGTCGCAACGGAGTGGGTCCGATCACGCTCTTCGACCCCGCCGAACACCGGACGAAAATCGCCGCGGAGGTCAGTGACTACAAAGTCGCGGACCACCTCGATCCCAAAGAAGCCAAGCGTATGGACCGCTTCACCCAGTTCGCCATGGTGGGCGCGGCGGAGGCGATCAAGCAGGCAGAGCTGGGTGACAGTGACCGCAACCGCATCGGCGTGATCATCGGGTCGGGCATCGGCGGGATGAACGTCTACGAGCAGCAGCACAACCTGCTGCGTGACAAGGGCGCACGGCGGGTCAGCCCGCTGTTCATCCCGATGATGATCGGGGACATGGCTGCTGGCCTGGTCTCGATCGAACACGACTTGCGCGGGCCGAACTACTGCACGGTTTCGGCTTGTGCCTCCGGCGCCCATGCGATCGGTGATTCCGCGTTGCTCATCGCCAACGGCATGGCCGACGTGATGGTCTGTGGCGGAACCGAGGCCACGATCACCCCGATGGCAGTGGCCGGCTTCGCCAACATGAAAGCGATGTCCACGCGCAACGATGAGCCGGAGCTCGCGAGCCGCCCCTTCGACAAAGGTCGCGACGGTTTCGTGATCGGCGAAGGTGCGGGAATCGTGGTGCTGGAAGATCTCGAGCATGCCGTGGCACGTGGCGCAAAGATCCTCGCAGAGATCCGGGGCTTCGGCCTGACCGGTGACGCGTACCATATGACGGCACCTCATCCGGAGGGCGAAGGTGCGGTCCGGGCCATGCGCGCAGCTCTCGCGATGGCGCAGATGCAGCCCACGGACATAGACTACATCAACGCGCACGGCACCTCGACGCCGCTCAATGACAAGGGCGAGGTGGCTGCGGTCAAACAGGTCTTTGGCGATGCGGCCTACGACCTGCGCATGGGGTCGACGAAGTCCATGACCGGCCACCTGCTGGGTGCGGCCGGGGGGCTGGAGACCGTGATCTCGATCATGGCCTTGCAGAGTGGCGACATACCCCCGACGATCAACCTTACCGACCCCGACCCTGACTGCGATCTCGACCATGTTGCGAACGTGGCGGCCAAGGCCGAGCTCAAGGCCGTGCTCAGCAACAGCTTCGGATTCGGGGGGCACAACGTCGCCCTGATCATCGGGCGCTACGAAGGCTGATCAGTGGGGTCGGCGGGGGCAGGCGGCAAGATGGCGGCTTCACAAAACCCATCAGCGCCGGGCCCGCGGCCAGGACTCCTCGATCGGCTGCGTCACCGCCTTTGGCGGCGACATTCCTCCTCGGCTACGCCCGACCTGCCCGACATTCCTGATCAGGAGCAACTGGAGCGCAAGCTCGGTTATCGTTTCGACGACGAGCACCAGTTGCGTCAGGCCTTGACGCATCGCAGTCACGTGCACGTCACAGGCATGCATCGACTGCAGAGCAATGAACGTCTGGAATTCCTCGGTGATGCTGTCCTGGGACTGATCGTGAACGAGTTCCTGTACGAGGAATTCGAGGGCAAGGAAGAAGGCGACCTCACCAAGATCAAGTCGCTCCTGGTCTGCGGTGCGACGCTGGCCCGCGTTGGTGACCGGCTCGGGCTGGGCGAGCATCTCTTCCTGTCGCGCTCGGAGGCCGGCACAGGCGGTCGCAAGCGCGAGTCGATCCTGGCCGACGCAACCGAGGCAGTCATCGGTGCGATCTATCTCGACGGCGGGCTGGAGAAAGCGCGCGAGTTCATCTCGCGCACCATCCTGATCAACGTCGAGGCGACGCTCGAGGAAGGCAGCCACCGCAACTACAAGAGCCTGTTGCAGGAGAGCCTGCAGGCGCGTTACAAGGTCCCGCCGCGCTACCGGGTCACCTACACGACCGGGCCCGATCATGCGCGGCGTTTCACGGTCAAGGTCACACTCAAGGGCGCGGTCCTGGGCGTGGGATCGGGAACGAGCAAGAAGCAGGCAGAGCAGCGGGCGGCCGAGAGCGCACTGAGCCGACTTGCCGATCTCGCGGACGACGGAACCCTGCCCGAGGCCTGAGCGTTAGCGGCTGACCCGTAGGTAAGGAATCGTCGTGCACATGAGAAACGCCATCTCCATCGCCCTGTTCGTTCTCGTCGCAGCCACAGGCACAGCCTGGGCGGATACGCCGGAGCGCAACGCCGCCGACCGTCTCGAGGAAGCCCTCTCCCAGCCTGGTGTGGCCACGTCGATCATGATCGGGCGGGCCCTGCTGGAGTCTGGTGACGCGGCCGGCGCCCTGCCCTACTACCTGAATGCCTGGCAAGCCGACCCGACCAGCCGCCAGACGGGGATCCGTTTGGCCGAGGTCGCCGTGCTGGCCGGGCAGACCGCGATGGCAGTGGAGGTCCTGGACTCCCTGTGGGTGGCGGACCCGGAGGATGTGCCGGTAGGCGCGCGGTTGGCCAGGCTGCGCTTCGCGCTCGGCGATGTCGAAGGCGCGATGACGGTGACTGCCGAACTGGAAGCGTCCAGCCCGGAGCATCCCGACGTGGTCGAGCTTCGTCTGGACCTCGCCCAGATGCAGGGCGACTACGAGGAAGCGCTGGCCAGCCTGGATCGCCTGCTGGAGAGCGAAGGCGAGAATGCGCGGCTGCTCACGCGCCGTGGCGTGCTCTTGATGGCACTCGGGCGTGAGCAAGAGGCCGAGCAGGCCTGGCGTCGCGCGCTTGATCTCGAGCCGGGCTCTGTCAATGCGAGCGGAGAGTTGACCGACCTGCTGATCCGCCAGGGGCGAAAAGAAGAACTGATGCTCGAACTGCAGCGCCTCATCGACGAAGACCTTGCGACGCCACGCCAGAGGGCCGCCCTCGCCGACCTCTACCTCTCGGACGGGTCACTGGATGATGCGGCAGAGATCCTGATCCCGATGGCCTCGGCTGGCGACCTCGACAAGGCGGGTGAGTTGCTGCTCGTGCAATTGCTCGGTGATCTCAGTCGCCAGGACGAAGCCCTGGCCCTGCTCGCGCAGATGGAGGAAGAGCAGCCAGACCGTGCCGGCCTGAAGAGCGTGCGTGGAGCGCTGTTGCTCGACAACAGGGAGTTCGACGCGGCAGAAGAAGCCCTGCAGGCAGCGCTCGAACTCGACCCCGACGACAACGACGCACGCGTGACCCTGCTCCTGGTCCATACCGGGCGCGACCCGCGACTCTTCGCGCCGGATCGTGAGCCCGACCCGGTCTTCGTGGCACTGGTCGAGGAATCCGCGGCCGCAGCCGATCCGCGCAGCCTGCGTCAGCAGTTCCTGGTCGGTGCAATGCTGCGCCGCCTGCAGCGGCCGGAAGAGTCCGCCAGCTTTCTGCAGCGCGCGGCTGCACTGCCCGGGTCCAGCGAGCAGGTCTTGTACGAGCTGGCCGTCGCACAGCAGGAGGCCGGACAGGGGCGGGCTGCCGCCGGTACGCTCGAACAACTGCTCAAGCGCGCGCCGGACACTCCGGATTACCTGAACTTCTACGGCTACCTGCTGGCCGAAGAGGGGCGTGAACTGGAGCGGGCGCAGGCCATGATCGAGCAGGCGCTGGAAATCGATCCGGAGAACGGCGCATACATCGACAGCCTTGGCTGGGTGTACTACCAGCGTGGGGACCTCGACCGGGCCCTGCAGGAGCTGATCCGGGCCGTCAACCTGGTCGGCGATGATCCGATCGTGCTCGAGCACCTCGGCGATTGTCTTCGGGATCTGGGCCAGCACGAGCAGGCACGGCGGACCTATGAACGCGCCCTGGCCGCGGGTGCCGAGGCGGAGCGGATGCGCCTGCGCATCGAGGGCCTGCAGGTTGGTGACGCTCCTTGAGCGGGCGCTGGGCCTTGAGCAGGCGCTGGGCGGCCATCGTGGCGCTGCTGTTGTTCGCGGCCTGTACGTCGGCCCCGGTGCCGCGCAGCGAGGATGACGGCCCGGTGCGGCTGCGCCCGGCCCGGCCGGGCCAGACCCTGCATCTGGTCGGAGAGCTGCGCGGGCCTTTCCCCGGTCTGGGCCCGGAAGTGAGCATCGAGGCCTGGTTGCGCGAGGATGGCAACGCCCGCGTGGATCTGCGCTCCACCGGTGACGACGGTCGACCCACGCATGAGGTCGTCCTGTGGAGCCGATCCTCCTGCGTGCTCTTCGATGCCATCGGCGGGCGCCTGGTGCAGCTGGGGCAGTCGCCAGGGCGCCTGGAGGCCCTGGGCAACGTCTTCGAACTGCGCGATGCTGTGTTTCTGGCCAGCGGGCTCGATCCGGTCTGGCCGGGTGACGAGCCCACCGAACTGATCGGAGCCGGTCTGCGATTCCGCGGTGTTCGCGAGAGCGGAACATTGCGCCGGGAAGATGCGGGCGCGGGCCTGAAATGGCATGGTGATGATGACGTAACGCACGATATTGCAGTGCAGTACAGCGATTACTTCGAGACGGTGTGGGGCCCCTGGCCGGGCCGGCTGCAGCTCACTGGCACAGATCTGGCGGCGGCGGTTCGCTTGCGCTGGCAGGTGGTGGGCCCGATCGTCGTGCATGGAGACTCGATATTCGACCCGCTCTGGGAACCCGCGCCGCGCTGATGTGTATGCTGCTTCGTCCCTTAGACGACGGAGGAGCCAGTGAGGACGGGCCAGGCCGCCAGTGAGGCAAAGATCAGGATGATCGACCCCGGACAGCGACCCGCCGACCGGCAGGCCCTCAGCGATGAGGACCTGATGCTGCGCGTGCAGGCCGGCGAGAAGGCCTGCTTCGACCTGCTGGTGCAGCGCTACCGCATGCGCCTCTTCAACTACCTGCTGCGTCTGGTCCGCGACCCGGACCTGGCAGAGGAACTGGCCCAGGACGCCTTCGTGCGCGCCTACGTCAATGCCGACAAGTACCGCACCATCGCCCGCTTCTCGACCTGGCTCTACACGATCGCGACGAATCTCGTGCGCAATCGCTACCGCCAGAAGAAGCGTCGCCCACCGCTGCTGTCCCTGTTTTACAGGTCTGGCGACGGCGAGGAGGAGATGGTGCAGGACATCGCCGACGGGGCCCCCAATCCAGAAGACGACGCCGTCGCGAGTGACCTGAACCGGGTCATTGCCGAGGCCACCAGCCAGATCCCCGAGCGCTACCGCGAGCCCTTCGTGCTGCGCGAGGTGAATCAGCTGAGTTACGAGGAAATCGCCGCCGTGACCGGCCTCAAACTCGGCACCGTGCGTAGCCGGATCAACCGTGCGCGCAACCACTTCCGCAAGATCATCGAACCCCTGCTCGAAGATCCCTCACCATCCCCTGCGGTCGCCCCGACCGACCAGTGAGGTCTGCCATGCGTTGTTCAAAGGCCCGTGCCTATATCTCAGATGGACTCGATGACCGGCTCGACGAGAGCCGGGGGTTGCAGCTTTCCGGGCACCTCGACCAGTGCCCGGACTGCCAGCAACACCAGTTTGTCCTGCAGCGCGGCCAGGCCGTGTTGCGCGAGGAAATGGTCGAGCCGCCAGAGAATTTCGACTGGAAGGTCCAGCTCAAGATCCAGCAGGCCCTGCGCGAGAAGGCCGCCGTTGCAGAGCCTGAGGGCCATGGCTGGGGCTTCTGGCGCCCGGCCCTGGCCAGTGCAGCCTCGGTCGCAGCGCTGGTGCTGATCGGCGGCGTATTTCTGCTCGAAGCCCCTGTACGTGATGCTGGGCCGGCGGGCGTCGCACGGCCGGCGGAGTTCGCTGCCGCGCCGCTGTCTACGGCGCCCGCGGCGCAGGTCGAGCAGGCTGCTGCCGAACCCGACCTGAGTGGGGGTATGCGCGCCAACCCGCTGCGGCTGAACGCGGGCAGCAACGGATTCGGTATCCGCACGGTTGCCAGCGAGCAGTTCACCAAGGCCTCGCCGTTTCCCGATCCGTTGCCCGTTCAGGAGGGCGACGGCCATTGGCGCCACGAGCGCGAAGGCGAGAGCGTGGAGATCCGTCGGGTCTTGCTCGAGGACGGGCACATGTACTTCATCTTTGTGCATCGCGTGAGCGAAGATGCCGCCTTGAATCTCGATGGTCGCCAGTCCACATTGCGTGTGAGGCGTGCGGGGTCCGGTACCCCGTCGCATCGATCAGGTTTCTGATCGGGGTGAGAGCCACCCCGGGAGGTGGCGCAGATGAGCATCCAGCCCGGCATGGTCCAGGCATTCATGGTTCAGGCGTTCATGGTCCTGGCATCGAAGGGGCGCTCCCGTGCAGGGGGCGCCGCGTTCTTGTCTGGTGCATTGCTGTTGATGGTTCTCGGTGCTTGTGGCGAAGGTCCGCCGGTGCTCAACGCTGTGGGCAAGTACTCTGACGTCGCCGTGATCACGGACCTGACCACCTTCAACTCCGTGGCCTTCCAGCTGGAGAAGGTCCTCGAAGCCGATGCCCATACCGGTCTGCGGCCGGAGCCGTTGTTCAATGTCGACGTGTTCGACGTGGATGAAGCGAAGGACGCGCGGCGCTACAAGAACGTGATCGTGCTTGGTTACCTGAAAGGACGCGACCGCGCATCCTCGGAGATCAAGTATCGTCTCGGTGGTGAGCAGATGCGGGTGATGGACTCGCGCAATCTCTTCATGGCCGTGCGCGAGGACGTCTACGCGCAGAACCAGAACGTGATCTTTCTTGCGGGTAACGACCGCTCCTTCATGGCCAACTCCGTGCTTAAGGAGGGGCCTGCCCTGCGTGGCCAGATCGAGGCTTCAAACAAGAAGCGCCTCGGCATCTACCTCTACTCGAGCGGCCGCAACGAAGCCGACGAACTGGCAATTCGCGAGCAGGTCGGCCATCGGCTGAGCCTGCCGGTCAACTGGCGCCTGAACGCGATCAAGAGCGACGCCAGTGGCGAGCTGGGTGCGGTCGAGGTCGTCGCCAACAAACCCACGCGCGGTGTCGCCATTTTCTGGCAAGAGGTCGACCCGGCCACAGTCGACATGCAGGATCATGATGCGTTGCTCGCCCTGCGCCGGCGTTGGGGTGTGTTCCTGGGCGAGGGACTTCAGGATGCCTACGGCTACGAGTGGGAGCTGGACATGTACCGCCGTGAGGAGTGGCCGCGGCTGTCGGGGCTCTACGTTGCCGGTGAGATGGCTTATGGAGGTCCGTTCCGCACTGTCTTCATGCTGGATGTGCCGGGTCGCCGGCTCTACGGCATCAACTGGTATGTGTTCTTTCCCAATGGGGCCAAGAACGAGTTCCTGCGCGAAGCCCGCATTGTAGCCGACAGCTTCAGGCCGCGGCGGTGAAGCAGTTGCGCCCGGCAGCCATGCATGTGGTCGCCGGCTTCGGCGACGTGTGGAGTGCCCTCGAGCACGCCTACGGCGATCGCAGGTGGCTGATTGTCGTCGACGGCAATGTCTTGCGTCACCATCAGGGCATGTTGCGCGGTCTCGGTCGCAAGCGCCGCAAGGCACTGGTCGAGTTGCGCGCCGGCGAGGCTGTCAAGCGCCTGGGTGCAGTCGAGCTGCTCGCTGCAGCGGCGCTCGACGCAGGGCTGGATCGCGGCGGCCTGGTCGTCGCTGTGGGTGGAGGCACACTCTGTGACCTGACCGGGTTCTTCGCCTCGATGTGGATGCGAGGCGTGGAATGGGTGCCCGTGGCCACTACCACGCTTTCCATCGCCGACAGCGCGATCGGTGGCAAGACCGCGGTCAACTGGAAGGGCAGCAAGAATCTGCTCGGACACTTCCATGACCCGGTGGCCGTCTACGGTGTCGAAGGCGCGTTGGACACGTTGCCCACGCGCCACTACCGGGCCGGGCTGGCCGAGGTGGTCAAGTCGGCCCTGATCGCCGACCGCCGACTCTTCGAGCGTCTGGAGGCTTCGGCCGACGAACTGCGTGCACGAAGCGCTGCCGACCTGCTCGACCTCCTCGCCGCAGCCGCAGCGATCAAGTGCGCAGTGGTGGTCCAGGACCCGCGCGAGCAAGGCATTCGCGCCCACCTGAACTTCGGGCACACAGTCGGCCATGCGCTGGAGTCGTTGCATCGCCCCCGGCTGTACCACGGTGAGGCGGTCGCGGCAGGCATGATAGCTGCATCATCGCTCTCCGAGCGCCTCGTCGGGGCGCCACAAGGCACGACTGACCGTGTTGCAGGATTGCTGGAAAGGCTCGGGCTGCTCCGGGTGCTTTCTCCGGTCAGCTTCTCAACCCTTTGGGGTGTCATGACTTCTGACAAGAAGGTCGCGCACGGCAAGCTGCGGGTCGTGTTGACTCCGGAGATCGGCACAGCTACCGTAACCGCGCTCGAATCGCGGCCGGCGCTGCGACAGGCGGTTCAGGAGATGCAGCGGCGCTGCGCAGTCGGCGCCAGGGAGAACTCGAGATGAGCGGCCACCAGCAGCTCGAGCGGGAACTTGCCCGCCTCACAGAGCGATTCGAGGAACAGCCCGCAGGGCGTGTTTTTGCGCCCCTGGCGGACTGCCACCGCAAACTGGGCCAGCTCGATACTGCACTGCAGGTCTGCCTCACGGGCCTGGCCCGTCACCCCGGTTATTCCAGCGCGCAGTTGATCCTCGGAAAGATCTTCCTTGATCGCGGCGAGGATGACCCGGCGCGCGAGGCTCTGCAGGCGGTCCTGGACCTCGACAGCCAGAATCTTCTGGCCATGCGCCTGCTGGCGGAAATGGCCGAAAGGCTGGGTGACCTGGACGAGGCGGAATTGCGCTGGCGTCAGCTCGCCGCATGCGAATACGACCCCGAACTGACCGAGGAGCGCCTGGAAGCGATCGCGCTCGAGCGGGAGGGCGGCGCGCCGGACGAGGCCGAAGATTTCGACAATTCCGATAGTGCCGATGATGAGGATGCCCCCGAGGCGACCGATGATCGGGATGCCGGCACAGCTATCGAACAGGAACCCGACCAGATATCCGCCGGGAACGACGAGAGCGCACCAGCCGACAAGGGCGCACCAGCCGAGCCGGCCTCGACCGCTGGAGCTGCTTCCGAAGCGGCTGCGAACACGTCGGACATCGCCACACTGACGTTGGCCGGCATCTATGCGGAGCAGGGTTTCCGGGCCAAGGCTCTGGAGATCTACAAGGCCATCCAGTCGCGGAATCCGCAGATGCCCGGCCTGGAACAGAAGATCGAGGCTGTCGAATCGGCCATGAACCGCGCCCGTAGCGATGTGGCGCCAGACGCGGTGCGTCGCGTTCCGCAGAAATCGGGCGGGCTGGAAGTGGTGGCGAGCACGGCCACGCCGGTCAGCGAAGCAGTCCCGGCGGCGCTGGAGCACGGCGAGCCGCTGTTCAGTGACGTCCCCTCGTTTGCAGACCCGGTGGGCGACGACGCCAGCCGCTACAGGCGCTTCGGTAGCTGGCTGGGCCGCGTGAAGCCCGACGACGAGGACTGACGCCGGCCACAGCTTGCGCTAGAGTCCGGACCGTCGCTGGGGTCAGCGACGGTCTTCGTGTGTGTTGGAGGCATCCATGAATCTGCTCGTTCTGCACGGCCCGAACCTCAACAGGCTCGGCCAGCGCGAACCGGAAATCTATGGCAACTGGACGCTCGAGGAGATCGACCAGTCGCTCAAACACCTTGCCGTGGAGCTCGGGGTGACGCTCGACGCTTTCCAGTCCAACCACGAGGGCGAGCTCATCGATCGCATCCAGGAGAGCGAGCACGTCGACGCCTTCCTGGTGAATGCGGCCGGCCTGAGCCACACCAGCGTGAGCCTGCGGGACGCCCTGACGGGCAGCGGCAAGCCCTTCGTGGAGGTGCATTGCTCGAACGTCGCTGCGCGGGAGGAGTTCAGGCAGGTCTCGCTCCTGGCCCCGGTAGCGGTCGGTACGGTGCAGGGCTTTGGCCCCGAGAGCTATCGCCTGGGACTGCGGGCCCTGGCCGCCAGCCTCGCCGCCGGGCAGTGACGGACCTCAGGGCGCTTGCCCCCGCGCCCTCTCCGTGTAGACTTTGCCGGTCCCGGACAGGCGGCCCTGATGCCGCGACCACCCGATCAGCGCAGGCAGGACCCGATGGCCGATACGAGTAATTTCCGCAATGGCTTCGTGATCGAACTCGACAGGCAGATGTTCACCATCTCCGAGTTCCAGCACGTCAAGCCGGGCAAGGGAGCGGCCTTCGTCCGCACCAAGCTGAAGAACGTCGAGACCGGCAAGGTGATCGACAAGACTTTCCGCGCCGGCGAGAAGGTCACCGAGGTGAGGCTGGAAACCCACAGCTACCAGTACCTCTACACCGATGGTGACCTCTATACCTTCATGCACAACGAGACCTTCGAGCAGCTCGCGATGCCCAAAGAGGCCTTGACCGATGCCATTCCTTACCTCAAGGAGAATGACATGGTCTCGATGCTGATGCGTGAGGAGAAGCCGGTTACAGTCGAGGTGGCCAACCACGTGGAGCTGCTGATCACCAAGTGTGATCCCGGCGTGCGCGGCGATACTGCGCAGGGTGGAACCAAGCCGGCCACGCTCGAGACAGGGCTCACCGTGCAGGTACCTCTGTTCGTCGAGGAAGGCGAGACCATTCGAGTGGACACCCGGACCGGTGAGTACATGAACCGCGTCTGAGCCAGACACCCCGATTCCGCCAGGGAGCATCGCCATGGACATGGACAAGATCCGCGAGTTGATCCGCCTCGTTCAGGAGAGCGAAATCCAGGAGATCGAACTCTCCCAGCGTGGCGAGACGATCCGGATCTCCAGGGCGCTGCCGGCCGTGGCTCCCCCGGCGCCGCTACCCGCCATGCCCGCGCCCGCAGCGGCCGCCGTTCCACCAGCGGCGGCGCCAGCCGAGCCTGCCCCCGTGGCATCTGGACTGTATGAGGTCATCAGCCCGATCGTGGGCACCTACTACTCCGCGCCTTCGCCCGAGTCAGCCCCCTTCGTGGAGGTTGGTCAACGGGTCACCGCCGGTGATGTCCTTTGTATCATCGAGGCCATGAAGGTGATGAATGAGATCGAGGCCGAGGTCAGTGGCACGGTGCGGGAGGCCACGATGTCCAGCGGTCAGCCGGTCGAATTCGGCCAGGTGCTCTTCAGGATCGATGAGGGCTGAGCGCCCAAGACAGCCCACTTTGCCCACGGCGGTCCAGGATGGACCGTCGTTTGCACTTGTCCTGGCAGGGATCCGGCGGGGCAACGCTCCGCCGCGATGAGGAACGACCGGGCACGACAGGCCGGTCCAGGACTAGCCGGCCCCTGCGGGCCGGGAAGGAATTGCGCCGTGGCGATCCAGATCAAGTTGATATTGCAACGGATGATCGAGTGCGAGGCCAGTGATCTCCACCTGAAAGTGGGTCTGCCACCCTGCGCGCGCGTGCACGGCAAGCTCACGCGCCTGGACTTTCCCGCGCCCACGCCCAAGGACATGACCGAGGTCGTGCAGCACATCCTGACGCCGGCCCAGCGCGAGCAGTTCGAGACCACTCGCGAGGTCGATTTCGCATTCGGCGTGCCGGGGCTGGCCCGCTTCCGCGCCAACTTCTACGTGCAGCGTGGCTCGGTGGCCATGGTCTACCGGCAGGTGCCCGTGGACATCTTGCCGCTCAGCGAACTGGGGTTGCCGCCAGTGGTGCGCGACATCGCGATGTCGCCACGTGGCCTGGTCCTGGTGACCGGCACTGTGGGTTCTGGCAAGTCCACGACCCTGGCCGGGATGATCGACGCGATCAACGAGAACATGGAGAGCAACGTGCTCACGATCGAAGACCCGATCGAGTTCCTGCACCGCGACAAGAAATCCATCATCAACCAGCGCGAGGTCGGCAGCGACACGGCGTCCTTCTTCGAGTCACTGCGCCATATCCTGCGCCAGGATCCCGACGTGATCCTGATCGGCGAGATCCGCGATGCAGAGACCATGAAGACCGCACTGACTGCTGCCGATACCGGGCACCTGGTGTTCAGCACTCTGCATACGCTCGACGCCGCGCAGACTATCCATCGCATCCTGAGCTTCTTCCCGCCGCACCAGCACGAGGAGATCCGCTTCCTGCTGTCGAACACGCTCAAGGCGATCATCAGCCAGCGGCTGATCCCGACCATCGACGGCAAGGGGCGCGCGGCCGCGGCCGAAGTGATGATCACCACAAGCACGATCCAGGAGTTCATCCGCGATCCGAAGCGCACGCACATGATCACCGATGCGATCGCCGACGGGAATGTCACCTACCAGATGCAGACCTTTGACCAGGCCCTGATGGCCCTCTTCAAGCAGGGCCGGATTTCGCTCGACGAGGCGATGCGGGCCTGCACCAACCCGAACGAGTTCAACCTCCGGGTGAAGGGGATCCAGAGCGCCAGCGACGGTCGCTGGGACCAGTTCGAGAGCCCCGAGGAGGCCAGTGATTCCGGGCGCTCCGATGCGCCATCGCTGGCCTCCGACGATGACTTCGTGAAGATCTGAAGTTGCCGACAAGCCAGAGTTGGCGCAGTCTTCGACCTGCAGAACGCGTATCTGAACGCTTCATCCTGAGGTCGACTGCATGCTCACGAAGGTCCTGGTCGCCAATCGCGGCGAAATCGCCCTGCGCGTGATGCGCGCCTGCCACGAACTGGGCCTGCTCAGCGTGGCCGTCCACTCCACAGCCGATGCCGAGGCCCTGCACGTCAAGTTCGCCGACGAGTCCGTCTGCGTGGGGCCACCCGCGGCAGCGGACAGCTACCTGAACGTGACGCGCCTGCTCTCCGCCGCCGAGATCACCGGTGCTGACGCCATCCATCCGGGCTACGGTTTTCTGGCCGAGAACGCCGAGTTCGCCGAGATGATCGAGTCAATCGGGATCAAGTGGATCGGGCCGCCGGCAGGAATCATCACGCGGATGGGTGACAAGGACAACGCGCGGCGCACGGCGCTCGAGGCCAACGTGCCGGTCGTACCCGGTAGTGCTGGAATCCTCGCCGATCCGGACGAGGCGGCAGCAGTGGCCGCGCGCATCGGCTACCCGGTGATGGTCAAGGCCGTGGCCGGTGGTGGCGGCAAGGGCATGCGCCCGTGCAGGGACGAGAAGGAACTGCGCCGCAACTTCGTGACCGCGAGCAACGAGGCCAGGGCCGCCTTCAAGAACGGCGACATGTACCTGGAGAAGCAGGTCCTGCGCCCGCGACATGTGGAAATCCAGGTCATCGGTGACGAGCACGGGAAGGTCTGTCACCTCGGCGAGCGTGACTGTTCGGTGCAGCGGCGCCACCAGAAGCTGATCGAGGAAGCGCCCTCACCTGCAGTCGATGATCAACTGCGCAAGCGTATGGGCGAGGCTGCGGTCAAACTCTGTCACCATGTCGGCTACAGTTCGGTCGGGACCGTCGAGTTCCTGCTCGACGAGGACGGCTCTTTTTTCTTCATGGAAATGAACACGCGTATCCAGGTCGAGCATCCGGTCACGGAGATGATCACCGGCATCGATCTGGTCAAGGAACAGATCCGGGTGGCATCGGGTCTGCCCCTGTCCTTCAGCCAGGATGATGTGCGGATCAGCGGGCACGCCATCGAGTGCCGCATCAATGCCGAGGATCCGGCGCGTGACTTCGCGCCGATGCCCGGGCACATCACGATGTTTCACCCGCCCGGTGGCCCCGGCGTGAGGCTGGACACGCACATCTATGGTGACTACGTCGTCGGCCCGCATTACGACTCACTGCTGGCCAAGATCATCTGCCATGGCAAGGACCGCAGCGAGGCCATCATGCGTATGGACCGCGCGCTCAAGGAGATGGTGGTAGAGGGTGTGCCCACGAGCGCGCCTTTCCACCTCTGCGTCCTCGAAGACCAGGTCTTTCTCGATGGCAAGGCGACAACGGCCTACATCGAGGAACGTGGCGAGGAACTGGCCCGGGCACTGGCCGCGCGCCTGGCCTGATCCCCCGCCCGGCAGGATCACCTTCCCGGCAGGATCACTATGGACACCGTCCGCACAAGACTGGCCAGGCGTCTGCGCAGCCGGCCGACACTGCTCTACGGCCTGTTGGACACGGGCCTGCTCGAGGCCGATTCCATCCCGCCGGCCGCAGCCGACCTGGCGGGCAGGGGAGTCGGCCTGCTCCAGCTGCGGGCCAAGTCCCTGCCCACCGGAGAATTCGTGCGGCTGGCCCTGGCCACGCTCGAGGCGCTCTCGGGGACGGGGGTCGCCCTGCTGATCAACGACCGGGTGGACGTGGCCCTCGCCACGCAGGCCGACGGTGCCCATGTGGGGGCTTCGGACATCGAAGCGGGTGCGGCCAGGGAGCTGCTCGGGCAGAGCAGGATTCTCGGCGTGACGGCCCATAATCGGGCCGAGCTCGATGCCATCGATGCGGGGCTCGTCGACTATGCCGGTTACGGGGCCGTATTTGGCACCCAGACACGCGCGGGCGCACGAATTTGCGGTCCGGAGGCGTTGACCATGGCCGTGGCAGCCTCTACTGTGCCGGTGGTCGCCATCGGGGGGATTCGCCCCGATAACGTCCAGGCCCTACGGGATTCAGGGGTTGCAGCGGTCGCCGTTGCTTCAGCCCTGCTTCCTGGCCGCACAAGCCCCGGTGCGGTGGAGGAGTTCCTCCAGGTCCTGGCGCGGTGGTGACCGTCCCGCGCGCTGGATACGACTCCTCTGACAACCAGGGCTGGCTATGGCTCGACGAAAGTCGCAACGCTCGCGCGTGCTCGATGTGGTGATCACCACATTTCTGAGTCTCTTTCTCTTTTTTGTGTGTCTCAGCGTGAGCGGGGGTCTGTCCGGTCCCGAGCCCATGGGGATGTTCGGCGGCTGGCTGGGTCGTCAGCTGCAGGGGCTGCTTGGCCCGTGGCTGCTCTGGGTGGCCCCGGCGTTACCCTGGTTGTGGGTGCCGGCCGTGCGCGCACGCAACCGGCGTGTGGCGGCGCAGCGGCTGGCCTGGATCACCGGCTCCTTTCTCACCCTGTCGACCTTCCTCGGCCAGTCGCAGCTTTCGCTCGTCGGCGTCCCCGCGGGCGCGGGCGGGTGGATTGGCGAGTCGATCGCCGGGCTCATGGCGGGCGTCATCGGTTCACTGGGCAGTTTCCTTTTCCTGGCCACCCTCGTCAGCTGGATAGTGCTACGCCAACTACCGCCCCTGCGCCTCGAGTTGCCGGCCCTGGATGGGGTGACCTCCGCGCTGGCCAGTATCTTCGGTCCACTGGCGGCGGCCCTGGCCTGGGCTCGTGACTGGACCCTGGACACCTTCGATCTCATTGGTGAGCGCATCGATGCCGCCCGACGCGCCTGGCTCGATGAGCGTGACGAGCGCCGCGTGACCGTTGCCGCCGACGAAGAAGCAGAGGCAGAAGAAGAGGGCGAAGAAGAATACGAGTACGAGGAAGGCGAAGAGGAACTCGCCGAGGGCGAGGAGTGGGAAGAGGAATCCGACGAAGAAGATGAGGGCGAAGAAGACGCCGACTGGGAAGAGGAAGATGAGGCAGAGGAGGGCCAGCCCCTGGCACCGCCGCCCGAGCCACGGGTAGTCGAAATGGCCTCCGCGCCAGCACCGTCATGGGCCCGGACCGACGACGATTCGGCAGAATTCAGGCTCAGTCGCGATCCCCAGGAACTCGTGTCCGAAGATGACGAGCTGGCCGTCAAGCCGGTGCGCAGGCGTCGCGGTGACTACCTGCTGCCCTCGATCGACCTGCTCGAGGATTTCAAGAAGGAGGAGCGCGGCTTCACGCGCGAGGCCCTCCAGATGAACGCGCGCCTGCTCATGGACACGCTGGCCAACTTCGGCATCGAGGGGCAGATCAACGAGATTCGCCCCGGCCCCGTCGTGACCACCTTCGAGTTCGAGCCCGCGCCCGGCGTCAAAGTCTCGCAGATCGTCTCACGCAGTGACGACCTCGCACTGGCGATGCGCGCGACACGGATCCGCATCGAGGCGCCCATCCCGGGCAAGGCCGCGGTTGGCATCGAGATCCCCAACCCCTATCCGCAGGTCGTCGGGCTGCGCCAGGTGATCGGAGCGATCAGCAGCTCCGGCGCGGAGGCGCCACTGGAGATGGCTTTCGGCAAGAGTACAGAGGGCGATCCCTTCTGCGCGGACCTCTCGGAAACGCCGCACCTGCTCGTGGCCGGTGCTACCGGCAGCGGCAAGTCGGTTTGCGTGAACGCGATCATCTGCAACCTGCTGTTGCGCAACGGTCCCGATCGCGTGCGCTTGCTGATGATCGACCCCAAGATGCTGGAGCTTTCTGTCTACAACGGCATCCCGCATCTGATGCATCCGGTGATCACCGACCCACGCGAGGCGCTCAAGGCCGTCAAGTTCATGGTGGCCGAAATGGAGACGCGTTACTCGCGCCTGGCCCGACACGGCGTGCGTAATATCAAGGACTTCAACGCCAAGGTGCTCGCCGGGAAGGCCATCGACGAGAAGACGCGCGAGAAGATCACCGAGCCGCTGAGTTACTGCGTGTTCGTGATCGACGAACTTGCGGACCTGATGATGCAGCTCGGCAATGATCTCGAGATGCCGATCGCGCGCCTGGCGCAGATGTCACGCGCAGTAGGTATCCACCTGGTCCTGGCCACGCAGCGACCCTCGGTCAACGTCATCACCGGTGTGATCAAGGCCAACTTCCCCAGCCGTATTGGCTTCCGCGTGATCAGCAAGATCGACAGCCGCACCATCCTCGACGCCGGTGGGGCGGAGCAGCTCCTGGGCAAGGGTGATATGTTGTTCCTGATGGCTGGTCGGTCGCAGCCGGTGCGCGTGCACGGCGCCTACCTTTCGATGGAGGAGTGCGAACGCATCGCCGCCCACTGGATCGACCAGGTCGAAGGTGAGCCGGCACGGCTGGACCTGGAGAGTTCCAGTTCGGGCAGTTCTTCCTCCGATTTCGGTGAGGATATCCTGCTTGAGGATGCACGCGAGATGGTCATCGCGACGCAGATGGGTTCGACCACCATGATTCAGCGACGGTTGCGAGTGGGTTACACACGCGCGGCCCGTCTGATGGACATGCTCGAGGCGGACAACGTCGTCGGGCCATTCGAAGGAAGCAAGGCGCGCAAGGTGCTGATCGCGAAGGAAGAGCAGGAGGCCAGTGGATGAGTTCGCAGGGGGATGACCCCGCGGCGAGACCGGGCAAGCATGAGCGCACGGTCTACCTCGACACGCTGGGCTGCGAAAAGAACACAGTAGATAGCGAGGGCGCGCTCGGGATGTTGATCGAGCGTGGTTTTCGTGTAGTCGACGACGCGGCCGATGCATCGTTGATCGTCCTCAACACCTGTGCCTTCCTGCAGAGCGCACGCCAGGAATCGCTGGAGCGTCTGCGCGAGCTTGCGGACGAAAAGGGTGATGGCCGCCTCGTTGCAATGGGCTGTCTGGTTCAGGGCCAGACGCACGACTTGCTGCGCGACGTACCCGGTCTGGATGCGGTGATCGGTGTGGGCCAGTACGACCGGCTGGCCGCGCTCATTGATGGCGGTGACGGCGGTCCCCTGGGTACGCCGGACGAAGCGCCTTACGCTGGTTATGGCACGCGTGCGTTGCTGGGCCCGACACACGTAGCGCATCTGAAGATCGCCGAGGGCTGCAACCAGAAGTGCACGTTCTGCAAGATCCCCGCGCTGCGCGGCAGCCAGCGCAGCCGCAGCATTCCCGAATTGCTGGCCGAGGCACATGCGCTGGTGGCGCAGGGTGTGCGCGAGTTGATCCTGATTGCCCAGAACAGTTCGGCCTGGGGTATCGACCTGCCCGGGCAGCCAAGACTGGGTGACCTTTGCCGGGCACTGGACTCGATTCCCGAGCTCAAGTGGATCCGGGTGATGTACGCCTACCCGCCGATGTTCAATCGTCGCCTGGCAGAGGATGTGTGGTCTGTCGACAAGGTCGTCAGCTATCTGGACATACCTGTCCAGCACGCCAGTGCGCGCGTTCTCGAGCGCATGGAGCGGGGTTACGACCCGCAGAAATTCCTGCGCCAGATCGCGGAACTCAGGGCCATGCGTCCGGGTATCATGCTGCGCAGCACGGCGCTGGTGGGTTTCCCCGGTGAGACCGAAGACGACGTGGTGCTGCTGCTGGACTTCCTCGATGACGTGGGCTTTGACCATCTCGGCACCTTCACCTACTCGCACGAAGAAAAGACAACCGCCTTTGCCATGGAAGACGACGTCGACGCCAGCGAGAAGGAAGACCGCAGGGCCCGTGTCGAGTCGATCCAGTGGGATGTGGGGCTGGCGCGCAAGCAGGAGTGGCTGGGTCGGGAGGTCGAACTGGTGATCGACGAGGTGTTCGAGGATGCCGAGGACGCGCTCGTGCATTCGGTCGCGATCGAGGCTGGCAGTGACCTGCGCGAATCCTGGTCCGGCCCGGTTGCATTCGGTCGCAGCGAAGGATTTTGTTATGAAGTCGATGGTGGTGTCTTCCTGCCTGCGGCCGGCCTGATCGAGGGGCAGTTCCTCAGGGCGGAGCTGGTGGCCTGCGGGCCCTTCGACTTCCTTGCTGATCCCCGCAAGGCGGAGGAACGCTGATGTCTCGTGCGCGCCTGTTCTCATTTCTGCTCCTGGGCCTGGTGGTCGTAACCACCACTGTCCGGGCGCAGGCCGATACGGATGCCGAAGTGTCCGGGCGCCTGCTTGACGAGATCCTTGCGCCGATGTCGACCGCGGCGCGCGAGGTTTCGGCCGAGGGCATCGCGATCCTCGGCTTGCCTGCGCAGGACGGGACGGAACGCCGCTTTTTCGATGAGGTGGGCAGCCGCTTGCTGGCCGAGGGTTTCGATGTCTGGGTCCTGCGCGAGGGTGCTGCGGTTCCTGGCGGGGCGCTGGCGCTGGAGCTCGAACTGACGACCTCGGAGATCGACTACCCGCGGCAGACGCGCACCCTGATGGGGGCCGGGCGGGCACGTGTGCAGCGAAGGGTCTCACTCGGCGCGCACATGAAGCTGAGCTCGCCCGACAGCGGCCAGTTGCTCTACGACGCCGAGCCCGTGCGCGTGGGTTATGACTGGCTGAGTTTTACCGAGGCCAACGACAACGCGGCAATGCGGAACGACTGGATCGGCGCGGAGCCGATCATCGAGATGCGCGAGCGCAATGCATGGTGGCAGCGTGTCGCCATCCTTGGCATCGTGGGCGGCGTGGCCGCCATCTACTTTGGCGGGGCGACCTGATATGTGCCCGACCCAGGTTTTAGTTCGAGTGGCCAAATCCAGTGGAGAGTCCGTGAAGTCCTATAAGATGATCCTGGTTGTCGGGGTGCTCCTGGCCGGCGTTGCAGGACTGGCTGCCTGCAGTAGTGAGGAGGCCAGGCGCGATGCGATACTGGCCCTCGTTGCCGATGCCGAATGGGAACAGGTCCGCGACAGCGCAGAAGTGCTGCGCCAGGACGGTGTGGTCGCGCCGTGGCTGGACTATGCGGAAGGCCTTGGCGCCCTGCACCTCGGTGCCGAACAACGAGCGCGCCGCTTGCTGAACGAGGCCGTAGAGGCCGATCCCGCCCTGGCTCCAGAGGTAGCCGCAGCGTGGTCCAGCCTTGCCTACGCCGACTACGAAGCCGGTTGGCGCGACCGCGCGCGCGAGCGCATGTCGCAGGCCGTGCTCGTGGATCCGACGACCGATCCGGGGCCAATGCTCGGCACAGTCGCCGACTACCTCTACCGCCACATCAAGATGTATGACGAGGCCTCGCCGCTCTACGAACGCCTCTACAACGAGCGCCCCGAGCCGGCGAACCGCCATGCCGAGTGGGTCTATCGTTGGGGACACTGCCTGGAGTTGCGCGGCGATCTCAACGGCGCGCGCGCGGTCTACGAGGAATTCGTGCAGACCTGGCCGCGCGACACCGGGCAGGGCCGTTTTGTGCACTGGCGTTACCAGGATGTCCTGCTCACGCAGGCCAGGGAAGCACGCGAGGCGGGCGACCTTGATGGCGCGATCGAAATTGCGCTGCTGGTACGTCAGGGCAACTGGCACATGGACCAGCAGCAGCGCGCCGAGTACCTGATCGGGCAGATCCGGGAACAGCAGGGCGAACTCGACCTGGCGCGTGAGCACTACGAGCTCGTCCTGGAACACGCAAAGGTCGTCGGCACCGATATCGTCGATCCGGCCCGGGCCCGACTGGAGGCGCTCGATGCGATCAGTGAGCACTGAGATGCGGCAGGGGATCCTGTTGCTCGCCTTCCTGTTCCTCGCCGGTTGCTCGGGCGCGTACTCGGGCATGCCCTCGGGCAGCTTCGAACGCGGCGAGGCCAAGTTTGAAGACGAGAGCTGGTACGATGCTGTTGAGGACCTGCGCCTCTTCATCCGCCGTTCGCCAACGGACCCCCGCGCGCCGCAAGCGCAATACATGATCGCGACGTCGCGTTACAAGGATGAGGACTACCCCGTCGCCGCGGTGGAGTTCGAGATCCTGCGTAACGACTATCCCACGAGCGATCTCGTCGACGACGCCTGGTTCATGCAGGGCATGTGCTATGTGCAGCAGGTGCCGAAGATCGAACTCGACCAGACACCCACGCGGCAGGCCGTGCAGCACTTCGTGCGCTACCTGCGTGAGAATCCCGGCGGCAAGCACCGCGAGGAAGCCGAAAAGGAGCTGGACAAGCTCAACCTGCACCTCGACCAGAAGAGCATGGCTGCGGCACAGCTCTATCGCCGTTTGCGCCGCTGGCGAGCGGCGGCCGTCACAGCCGATGCCTTTCTCGAGTTGAGGCCCGACAGTGAGCTGCGCCCAGAAATGCTGCTGCTCGCGGGTGAGGCGCACACGCAGACGGTGCAGTGGGACCGGGCGCGCGCGGTCTACGAGTCCTTCCTGCAGGAGTATCCCGACCACGATGGTGTGAAAGACGCTCGCAAGGGACTGGAGAAGATCGACGGGGCGGCGGCCTTCGGGGAGGACAGTTGAGCCAGGTCGTCGGTGTGCTGGGGGGGTCTTTTGATCCCGTGCACGACGCGCACCTCGCGCTCGCGCGTCGCGCGCTCGAGCAGGTGCCCTGCGACGAAGTCTGGTTCCTGCCTGCGGACAGGGCTGTTCACAAGCCAACCGGCCCGTTGGCCGATGCGGAGCGGCGAAGGGTCATGCTGGAGCTGGCTCTGGCCGATGAACCCGGCATGAAGATCTGCCCGCTCGAGCTTGCGGCCGCCCGGCCGATGCGTTCGCTGGAGAGCCTGAGCGAGCTGAAGGCAACCTGGCCCGGCAATCGGTGGTACTTCCTGCTCGGCGAGGATTCCTTCCGGGCCATCGACAGCTGGTATCGTCCGGATGCTCTGTTCGCGATCGCGCCGCCGGTGGTCCTGCCGCGGCCGGGCTCGACGGGCGAACGCACGCAGAGCTATGCCGGGCAGCCGGTCACCTGGCTCGAGGGCGAAGAGCTCGACCTCGATTCGACGTCGCTCAGGACGCGGCTTGCCGCCGGTCAGAAGCCGGACGGACTCAGCCCTGCGGTCCTGGACTACATTCTCGCGCACGGTCTCTACCGGGAGCAGTGCAGTTGAAGATCTTCCTGATCGATGGTTCCGCCCTCGTGTACAGGGCCCACTTCGCACTGGCGAGGCGGCCGCTGCTCTCCATCCACGGCGAGATAACCAACGCCGCCTATGGTGCGGCCAACGCAGTGCTGCGTCTGCAGGAGGAGGAGTCGGCGGATCTGCTGCTGTGCCTCTTCGACCTGCCCGGGCCCACCTTTCGCCACGAGCGCTATGCCGAGTACAAGGCCACGCGCAAGCCGATGCCCGACGAGCTGGTCGCGCAATTGCCGCGCGTGCGCGAGACCTTTGCCGCCATGGGCGTGCCGGTCATGGACCTCAAGCGCTACGAGGCCGACGATCTGATTGGCACCCTGGCCCGCCAGGGCGAGGCGCGTGGCCACGAAATGTGGATCTACTCGGCCGACAAGGACTTCATGCAGCTCATTGGCCCGGCCATCCGCATGCTGCGTCCGTCGCCGGGGGCCGGCAAGGCAGACGAGGTGATCGACGAGGCCGCGGTGCGCAAGAAGACGGGCGTCAAACCCGAACAGTTCCGCGACGTGCTGGCCCTGATGGGCGACAGCAGCGACAACGTGCCCGGCGTGCCCGGTGTGGGCGAGAAGACGGCGAGCAAGCTGATCGCGACCTTCAGTGACATCGACGGCTTGCTCGAACATCTGGGCGACAAGCGGATTTCGCCCCGCCAGAACCGGCTGATCGAGGAGAACCGCGAGCTGCTGCTGCTCTCACGCGAGCTGGTGACGATCGACGTCGACGTGCCGATGCACTTCGACTGGGAGCAGCTGCCCACCCTGCAGCCCTGGACCCCTGAATTCCGCGCCCTCTGCCGCGAGCTGGACTTCCAGAGTATCCTGCACCGCTTCGCGCCCGAGGAGGAGCCCAGCTCGACCCCGGATCAGGATGAGCCAAGAGACTATGTGACAGTGGATTCGATCGAAGGCCTCGAGCGGTTTCTTGACGAATTGCCGACCGACAGCACCTGGGCCGTGGACACCGAGACCACTTCCCTGGACCCGCACCGCGCCGAGCTGGTGGGCATCTCGATCGCCGCTCAGGCCGGTCGGGCCGCCTACATCCCCGTGCAGGTGGCGGAGGATCCGGTGGCCGCAGGGCTCTTTGCCGATGAGAACGGCCAGTCACGCCTGGACTGGCCGGCGGTGCGTGATCGCCTGGCAGGGCCCCTGGGCGCGGCCAGGCCGCAGCTGGTCGGCCAAAACCTGAAGTACGACCAGATCGTGCTGCGCAGGCACGGCATCGAGCTGGGCGGGGTGAGCTTCGACACCATGATCGCCAGCTACCTGCTGGCGCCCGAACGCCGCTCACATGGCCTCGATGCGCTGAGCGAAGAGGAGCTGGGCATCATCCCTGTCTCCTACAAGGAGATGATCGCGGCAGCGCCGGACAAGGACATCCGCCGCGTCCCGCTCGAGGAGCTCGGCTACTACGCCAGCGAGGATGCTGATCTCACCTGGCGCCTGCATGAGCTCTACGCACCGCAGTTGGCCGAGGCGGGACTGCAAGCGTTGATGGACGACATCGAGATCCCGCTTTCGCAGGTCCTGATGCGCATGGAGTGTCACGGGATCAGCCTGGATACCGGGCTTCTCGGCCAGCTTGCGAAGACCTGGAACGTCCAGCTCACGCAGCTGATCAAAGAGATTCACGAACTGGCCGGTGCCCCCTTCAACATCAACAGCCCCAAGCAGCTGCAGGTGGTTCTGTTCGAGGAGCTGGGGCTGAAGCCGACCAAGAAAACGCGCACCGGCTGGTCGACCGATGTGGACGTGCTCACGAAGCTGGCCGACGATCACGAGCTGCCACGCAAGCTGCTCGACTACCGGCAGCTCTCCAAATTGCTTTCCACATACGCAGAGGCCCTGCCGCGCCTGGTGAATCCGGAGACGGGCTGTGTGCACACCAGCTACAACCAGGCCGTGGCGGCGACGGGTCGGCTGAGCAGCACCGACCCCAACCTGCAGAACATTCCGATCCGCACCGAACGCGGCCGTCGCATCCGCGAGGCCTTCGTGCCGCGGCAGCAGGGCTGGAGCATTCTCTCGGCCGACTACTCGCAGATCGAGCTGCGCCTGATGGCGCACTTCGCGGGTGAGGCTTCGCTCATCGAGGCCTTCCGCGAGGGTGAGGATATCCACCGTCGTACTGCGGCGATCGTCAACGGCGTCGAGCTGGATGCCGTGGACGATGAGATGCGTCGCTCGGCCAAGGCGGTCAACTTCGGCATCCTCTACGGGATGGGGGCGAGGGCGCTCGGGCAGCAGATCGGGGTGAGCAGCAAGGAGGCGCAGCTCTTCATCGACGGGTATTTCGAGCGCATGCCCAGGGTTCGCGCCTGGATCGATGCCACGATCGAGCGGGCGCGCGAGGAGCAGGAAGTCCGCACTCTCTTCGGGCGGCGCCGCAAGCTGCCGGAGCTGCGCAGCAAGGACCCGCGACAGAAGGCCTTCGGCGAACGCATCGCGGTCAACACACCCATCCAGGGTACCGCCGCAGACCTGATCAAGATCGCCATGATCCGCCTGGACCGGCGCATCCACACAGAAGAGTTGCCGACACGCATGCTCCTGCAGGTGCATGATGAACTGGTGTTCGAGGTCGACGACACGCAGCGCGACGCAGTGCGCGACGTGGTGCGCGAAGAGATGGAGGGAGTTGCCGAGCTGGCCGTGCCGCTGTTGGTCGAGGCCGGGTTTGGTGCCAACTGGGCGGAGGCCCACTGATGCGCCCAGCGGTGAAAGTGATCGCCCTGACTGGCCCGACCGGGGCCGGCAAGAGCACGGTGGCTGGCTGGCTGGCCGATCGCGGTGCGGCTGTGATCGACGCCGACCGCGTGGGCCACGAGGTCCTGCTGGAGCCCGAGGTGCGCGACGCAGTGGTCCAGCGCTTCTCCGACCAGGTGCTCGGCGAGGACGGTCAGATCGACCGCAAGTCGTTGGGCCGGGTGGTCTTTCCGGACCGGGCCGCGCTGAGGTACCTCGAGGCGATCAGTCATCCCCGGCTGCTGGCGAAACTGGCCGCCCGCACCCAGACTCTGCAAGCCACGCGGGTCGCCACGCTGGTCGTGCTCGACGCCGCGCTCTGGTTCCAGTGGCCGCAGCGGCCAGCAGTGGACTTTGTGCTGGGCGTGAGGGCGCCACTGCCGGTGCGGGTGGAGCGGATCCGCACCAGGGATGGCCTGAACGAGGCCGCGGCCCTGCATCGCGTCAAGCGCCAGAAAGCCATCGAGGCTTCCCTCGATCAGGCGCATACGGTATTGGATACCGCCGGAGAGCCCGAACCGGTTCGGCTGCTGCTGCTGGAAATCCTCGACGAGCATCTTGGGCTCGATCTCGTCGCCACAGACCCGGCCTGAGCCGCTCCTGAGCCCCTCCTGAGCCGCTGGAGAGACCGTGCAAGATCTCGACGACCTCAAGCAACGCTGTGCCTCTCTGAAGGAGGGTCTTTGACCTGCCCACGATGATCGGGGAGGTCGCTGTCCTCGAGGAGAAGATGGGCGGCGCGGCTTTCTGGGAAGACCAGGAAACGGCCCAGGCCACGATCGCCGAGTCCAACAGCCTGAAGGCCTGGACGCAACCCATGGACGAGCTGGCGCGCTTGCTGGAGGACGCCGTCCTCTATGCGGAGATGGTCGAACTCGAGGATTCATCAGAGGCCCGTGCTGAGCTGGACGGGGCTCTGACCAAGGCAGCGAGTGCGCTGGAAAAACTCGAGACCAACTACATGCTCGGTGGGCCCGACGACGACAAGGGAGCCATCCTCGAGCTCAACCCGGGTGCCGGCGGAGTGGATTCGCAGGACTGGGCCGAGATGCTCCTGCGTATGTACACGCGCTTTCTCGAGGACCAGGGCTGGGAGCACACGATGCTCGAACTGGAACCGGCCGAGGAAGCCGGCATCAAGCATGCCTCGATCGAAGTGCGCGCACCCTATGCCTATGGCCAGCTGAAGGGCGAGAGCGGCGTGCACAGGCTCGTGCGCATCAGCCCCTTCGACGCCCAGTCTCGCCGGCACACGAGCTTTGCTTCCTGCTTCGTCTATCCGCTCGTGGAGACCGACATCGACATCGAGATCGACGAGAAGGACCTGCGCATCGACACCTACCGGGCCAGTGGTGCGGGTGGCCAGCACGTCAACAAGACCGACAGCGCGATCCGCATCACGCACGAGCCCACGGGCCTCGTGGTGCAGTGCCAGAACCAGCGCAGCCAGCACCGCAACCGCGATGCGGCGATGAAGATGCTGCGCGCCAGGCTCTATCAGAGGCGCCTTGAGGAAGAGCAGGAGAAGCAGGACCAGCTGGCCAGTGGCAAGATGAAGATCGACTTCGGCAGCCAGATTCGCAGCTATGTGCTGCAGCCCTACACCAAGGTCAAGGACCACCGGACCGAGCACGAGACCGGCGATGCGACCGGCGTGCTGGACGGCAAGATCGAGCCCTTCATCCAGGCCTACCTGCGCTTCGCAGGGGCCGCGAGCGACAGGCAGGAACGCAGTGGATCTTGAACACCGCCTGATCAAGGAACGATTCGCCAAACTCGACAAGTGGGCGGAGATGGGCGTTGAGCCCTACCCGCACCGCTTCAGTCGCAGCCACGAGATCGGCGAAGTCCTCGCCGATGCCGACGCCATGGTCGAGGCCGGCACCGAGGTGCGCGTGGCCGGGCGCATGATGAGCAAGCGCCGCCACGGCAAGCTTGGCTTCTCAGGACTGACCGACGAGTCAGGCCAGGTGCAGCTCTTCGTGCGCAAGGACATCGTCGGCGAGGAGAACTACGAGGTCTTCAAGCTGCTCGAGGTCGGGGACTTCGCCGGCGCAAACGGCAAGGTGATGCGCACCAAGACCGGCGAGCTCAGCATCGAGGTGCAGTCGATCGAGCTGCTCAGCAAGTCGCTGCGGCCGCTGCCGGAAAAATGGCATGGACTGCAGGACACCGAGTTACGTTACCGACAGCGCTACGTGGACCTGGTCATGAACCCGGAGGTGCGCGAGACCTTTCGCAAGCGCGCACGGATCATCCAGGTTGTACGCGAGGTATTGCTGGCGGCGGGCTTCACGGAGACCGAGACGCCGGTCTTGCAGCCGGTCTACGGCGGCGCCACCGCGCGTCCATTCACCACGATCCATCACGCACTCGGCGAGGCCAAGCTCTACCTGCGCATCGCCGACGAGCTCTATCTCAAGCGGCTCATCGTGGGTGGCTTCGATCGTGTATTCGAGATCGCGAAGAACTTTCGTAACGAGGGGATCGATCGCACGCACAACCCCGAGTTCACGATGATGGAGTGCTACGCGGCCTACTGGGATTACAACGACATGATGCGGCTGGTCGAGGAGATCGTCGGCAAGCTGGCCGCGGAGTTTGCCGAAGACGGGAAGCTGCAGTACGGCGAACACGAAATCGATTTCTCGAACGGCTTTCGCCGCGTCACTTTCCTCGACCTGCTCGAGGAGCACACGGGAACCGACTTCGCGCCCATGGACCGCGATGCCGTAGCTGCGGTGGCAAAGGATATGGGCATCGAGGTCACCGATGCCATGGGCAAGGCCAAGCTGCTGGACGAGATCTTTTCGCTCAAGGCCGAGCCCTCGCTCATCCAGCCGACCTTCGTGTGCGACCATCCGGTCGAACTGTCGCCGCTGGCCAAACGGCACCCCGAGAATCCCGAGCTGGTGGAGCGCTTCGAACCGTTCATCGCGGGCTTTGAAATCGGCAATTCCTTCAGCGAGCTCAATGACCCGCGCGACCAGAGAACGCGCTTCATGGAACAGGTCGAGCTGGGCAAGCGCGGTGACCAGGAGGCGCAGCAGCTGGACGAGGACTTCCTGCGCGCGCTGGAGTACGGCATGCCGCCGACCGGTGGACTGGGCATCGGCCTGGACCGGCTGGTGATGCTCTTCACGGGCAGCCACTCGATTCGCGACGTGCTGCTCTTCCCGCAGTTGCGCCCGGAACTGGCGGAACCTGCGAAGCCCAAACGCGGGGGCGGAAAGCCCGACGCCGAAGGCGGCAAGTCCGGATGAGTCTGGTCACGCACATCAGCGGGCGCTTCCTGCGTACACCTGGCTCGAGGCTGCTCTCGCTGATCACCATCTTCGCCGGTGTCGGTGTGATCCTCGGCGTGATGGTCCTGGACGTGACCCTGGCCGTGATGAACGGCTTCCGCGACCAGGTGCAGATGACCTTCGTAGAAAACATGCCGATGGTCACCGTGCTCAACCGGCAGAACGGCTTCGCCGGCGAGGTCGACTCGATGACCACCCGCCTGGCCGCCGATCCAGAGGTGCTCGGCGCGGCACCCTTCCAGAGGGTGGAGGGCCTGGTCAGCTATTCGCGCCTCGGTGGTCGCGAGCGCACGCAGACCATGGTGCTCTGGGGCATCGATCCGGAGTTACAACCGGGCGTCACCCGCGTGGCCGAACTCGCCTACCCGGACTTCACGGATTTCTCTACCGATGATTTCAAGGGTGGTGGGCCCGGGGTGCCCGGTCTGCTGCTGGGTTCGGTCCTGGCCGGCCAGCTCAACGTATTCGTGGGTGACAAGGTCGCCGTGCACCTGCCGCGGCGGATGGGTACGGGGACGCTGGACTTTGAGGCCGAGACGCGCGAGTTCATCGTGGTCGGGCTGGTCAAGAGCGGGATGTATGACTTCGACACCACCTTCGCCTGGGCCGAACTGGGTGTGGTGCAGGAGATCCGCGCCACAGAATCGGTCGTCGGGATCGGCCTGAAGGTGCGCGACATGCGCAAGGCGCCACTGATCGCCGACCGCCTGGAACACGAACTCGGTTTCCCGCGCTATCACGCCACGGACTGGATCAGCATGAACACCGAGCTGTTCAAGTGGATGCAGTACGAGAAGCTCCTGATGTTCCTGCTGCTCACCTTCCTGATCGTGATCGCCAGTCTGAACGTCGTGGCGCTGCTGGTGATGATGGTGCGTGACCGACGCCGGGAGATTGGCGTGTTGATGTCGCTTGGTGCGGAACCCGGCCAGATTGCCGGGATCTTCCTGCGGCTGGGGCTGAGCATCTCGCTCACCGGCACCCTCGTCGGCACGGTCCTGGGTTACCTGGTCACTCTGGCCCTGGATCGTATCGGCTACGAGTTGCCCGGTGACGTGCTCTTCGTCGAGGTGCTTCCGGTGCATGCCAAGCTTGGTGATTTTGCGCTGGTCGCCGGCGTCACGCTGGGACTGAGCGCGCTGGTCTCGTTACTGCCGGCCTTCCTGGCCACGCGGCAATCGCCGGTGGAGGTGCTGCGCCATGAGTGAGCCCTGGCTGGCAGCACGGTCACTGCACCGTCGCTTCAGTTCTGAACACCGCGACCTGCATATCCTGCGCGGCATCGACCTGCAGGTGCATCCGGGTGAGTTCGTTGCCGTGACCGGCCCTTCGGGTTCGGGCAAGAGCACCTTGCTGAACCTGCTCGGCACACTCGATGAACCCGATGAGGGCGAGATCCACTGGGGCGGTGTCTCGGTGCGTTCGCTGAACGCGCGACGCAGGGCACGGCTGCGCAACAAGGAACTGGGTTTCGTGTTCCAGCAGCATCACCTGTTGCCCGACTTCACCGCGCTCGAGAACGTTCTGATGCCGGCGAGGGTGGCCGGTAACGTTGGGCGCGAGGCGCGCCAACGGGCCCTGGGGCTGCTGGAACGGGTCGGCCTGAGCGAGCGCATTTCGCACCTGCCGGGCGAGCTCAGCGGCGGCGAACAGCAGCGTGTGGCGGTGGCCCGGGCCCTGATGAACCGGCCCAGCCTGCTGCTGCTGGATGAGCCAGGCGGCAATCTGGACGAGGCGCGGGCGGCCCAGCTGCATCGGCTGTTGCTTGATCTTGCCCTCGAGGGCAACGTTTCTGTGGTCGCGGTGACGCACGACATCGACCTGGCCCGGCAGGCCGGGCGCTGGTATCGCATCGAGGACGGCTTGCTGGCAGCAGCCGTCCCGGACTGAGGGAAAGATGGACGGCAATTGCAAGATCTGTGGCGCTCGGGCGGTGCGTCGATTCACGGAGATCGTGGGCGGTCGCAAGCGGAGCATGCCCCTTTGCCAGCACTGCGCCGATGCCCAGGAAACACAGACCTCCGTACCGAAGCCATCAGCGAAGCCACCGGTCCAGGTGAAGTTGCATGCGAAGCTGATCGCTCAGGGCCTGCCCACGTCGACGCTGCGCTGCCCGGAGTGCGGGATGCGTGTCGTCGATCTGCGCAAGACCGGTCGACTGGGTTGCGCGAAGTGCTATGAGGTGTTTCGCAAGCAGGTCATGCCACTGCTCAAGCGCATTCATGGTGCGACCGAACACGAGGGCGCAAGGCCGATGGCCGGTGTGCGCGTCGACGAGCTGAGCCAGCTGCGCGTCGAATTGCGCCGCGCCATCGAGGCAGAGGACTTCGAGCAGGCCGCCCGCCTGCGCGACCGCATTGGTGCAGGTGGGGCGAATAAAGCGGCAGAATCGGGTGAGGACCATGAGTGAGCTGCGCGATTTCGCCCGGCGTACCCCTTCATGGCTTACTCGTGCCGCGGATCAATCCTCCATCGTGCTCAGCAGCAGGGTACGCCTCGCACGCAACATCCGCGGCTGGACCTTCCCGCACGCAACGGACGCAGATCGTCTGTGCGGGCTACGCGACGAGGTGTTCGGGGCGGTCCTGAGGGACAGCCCTCTTGTTTCGGCGCGTCGGTTGCTGATGGAAGACCTCGAAGAGCTCGAACTGGGCTTCCTGCGCGAGCGAAACATGATCTCGTCCGACCTGGCGCGCTTCGTCCTGGGCCGTGGCCTCGTGCTTGCCGAAGACGAGAGCCTCAGCCTGATGGTCAACGAGGAGGACCATATCCGCATCCAGGCGCTGGCGCCTGGACTGGACCCCTCGGGTTGCCTGGGGCGGGCCAGCGGGCTATCCCGGGCTCTGGAGTCATCGCTTGGCTTCGCCTTCGACCAGCGTTTGGGTTACCTGACGGCCTGCCCGACGAACGTGGGAACCGGGATGCGCGCCTCGGCTTTGATGCACTTGCCGGCGCTGGTGCTCACCGGGGATCTGCAGAGGGTGCTGAACAGCCTGCGAAGGCTCGATTTTACGGTCCGCGGGACGTATGGTGAGGGTAGCGGCGCGATGGGGGCGCTCTTTCAGGTCTCCAACTCCGCGACGCTCGGACAGTCCGAGGACGACATCGTCGGGCAGCTGCTCGCGCACGCGGGCAAGGTGGCCGATTGTGAAAGAAGGGCGCGCGAGGCACTGATCACGCGCGACCGCGTAAGGCTTGAGGACCGCATCTGGCGCGCGATGGGCAGGTTGACCCACGCGCGTCTGCTCTCGACTCGCGAGGCGCTCGATGCGCTGAGCGATCTGCAGTTGGGTCACGCGCTGGGCGTGCTGCCAGCTACAGAGGGAGTCGACGACTGGGACGAGGTCAACGAACTGCTATTGGAAATCCAGGGTGCCCACCTGCAGATCTCCGAGGGGAGATCGATGGAGGCGCCGGAACGGGATGAACTCCGGGCGACGCTGATCCGTCAGCGTATTGCCGGGACAGACGAGGGAAAGTAGCCCGATGAACGATCGCTTTACCGAACGCGTACGCAAGGTCCTCTTCATCGCCCGCGACGAAGCCGGGCAGATGCAGCATGACTACATCGGTACCGAGCACCTGCTGCTCGGCATCATCAAGGAGGCCGAGGGCATCGCCGCCCAGGCCCTGACGCGCCTCGGCATCGACTTCGAACAGATCCGCCAGGCAGTGGAGGACATGGTCACCACGCAGAGCGGGACCTTGACCATCGGCGAGATACCGTTCACGCCACGGGCCAAGAGGGTGCTCGAACTCTCGATCGACGAAGCCCGCATGCACAATCACAACTACGTGGGTACGGAGCACCTGCTGCTCGCGCTGATCCGCGAGGGCGAGGGTGTGGCGGCGCGCGTACTGCAGGATCTGGGTGCGGACCACGAGAAGGTGCGCAAAGAGATAATGAAGCTGCTCGGCAGCACGCAGAAGGGCAGTGGGGAAGCCGGTGCGGCCAGCGGTTCGGCAGCGCAAAAGCGCGAGACACCGGTGCTCGACCAGTTCGGCCGCAACCTCACGCAGTTTGCCCGCGACGACAAGCTCGACCCCACGATTGGTCGTGACAAGGAAATCGACCGTGTCGTGCAAATCCTGTCGCGGCGCAAGAAGAACAACCCGGTCCTGATTGGTGAGCCGGGCGTTGGCAAAACGGCTATCGCCGAGGGCCTCGCGCAGCGCATCGTCGACGAGCGCGCGCCACAGTTGCTGCACGGCAAGGAGCTGATCACGCTCGACCTCGCCAGCGTGGTTGCCGGCACCAAGTATCGCGGCCAGTTCGAGGAGCGCCTCAAGGCGATCATGACCGAGATCCGCGAGGACGAGAACATCATCCTCTTCATCGACGAGCTGCACACCATCGTGGGCGCGGGTGGTGCGGAGGGCGCGATCGATGCGAGCAACATGTTCAAGCCGTCGCTGGCGCGTGGCGAGATCCAGTGCATTGGTGCAACCACGCTGGACGAGTTCCGCAAGTTCATCGAGAAGGACGGCGCACTGGAGCGGCGCTTCCAGCCGGTGATGGTCCATCCGCCGAGCGAGGACGAGACGGTCGAGATCATCTTCGGCCTGCAGGACAAGTACGAGGCTCACCACCGTGTCAGCTATACCGAGGAAGCCGTGCGCGCCGCCGTCTACCTGTCGGTGCGCTACATCTCCGGGCGCAGTCTGCCGGACAAGGCCATCGACGTGATCGACGAGGCAGGCTCCAGGGCTCGCCTCTTCAGCAGCGCGGTGCCCAATGGCCTGCGCGAGCTGGAGATGAAGGTCGACGAGGCCGCCCGTTCCAAGGAAGCCGCGATTCAAAACCAGGAGTTCGAAAAGGCGGCCGCCTTCCGCGACGAGGAGAAGGAGTTGCGCGAGAAGCTCGCCGATGAGCGCCGCGCCCTCGCCGATTCCAAGCAGGGTGCCGAGGCGGTTGTAGAGGCCAAGGACATCAGCCGCGTGATCGCCGACATGACCGGCATACCGGTGACCGAGGTTCAGGAAGAGGAGTCCGAGAAACTCATCCGCATGGAAGAAGAGCTCGCCAAGGTCATCATCGGCCAGGAAGAAGCGATCAGGGTGGTCAGCAAGGCCATCCGCCGCAACCGTGCCGGCCTGCGCGACCCACGCCGGCCAATCGGTTCGTTCATTTTTGCCGGCCCGACCGGCGTGGGCAAGACCGAGGTGGCGCGCCAGCTCACGACTTTCCTCTTTGATTCGGTCGACAACCTGATCCGCGTGGACATGTCCGAGTACATGGAGAAGTTCGCGATCAGCCGCCTGATCGGCGCACCTCCAGGCTATGTGGGCTACGACGAAGGTGGTTTGCTGACCGAGAAGGTGCGGCGCAATCCCTACTCGGTAATCCTCCTCGACGAGATCGAGAAGGCGCACCCGGATGTGTTCAACCTGCTCCTGCAAGTGCTCGAGGACGGCGTGCTCACCGACAGCTTCGGGCGCAACGTCGACTTCAAGAACACGATCCTGATCATGACCAGCAATGTCGGCAGCCGCAGCGCGGCCGACCACAAGGCCATGGGTTTCGAGGCCGACGACCTGGAGCAGAAGCAGGCGCGGGTGCTTTCGCACGTGCAGGGGGACCTCAAGAAGACCTTCAGTCCGGAGTTCCTCAACCGTATCGACGATGTGATCTACTTCAGGCCGCTCAAGCGTAACGACATGCATGCGATCCTGGACATCATGCTCGCCGACATGAACCGGCGCCTGAGCAACCTGAGGATCAGCTTCGAGTACACCGACGAGGCACGCGAGAAGCTCGTAGAGGTGGGCTTCCATCCGGAGCACGGTGCGCGTCCGCTGCGCAGGGCGATCCAACGCTATGTGGAGGATCCGCTCAGCGACAAGCTGCTGCGCGGCATGATCCGGGCAGGCAACCACATCCGGATCCGCGCGGGCGGCGAGGCGCTGGATTTCGAGGTCCTCGATGCGCCAGCAGAGGGTGAAAGCGAGCCGGCCGAGACCAAGGCCTGAGCCCGGGCCCGAGCCCATGGCGAACCCTTGCTGAGCCCTTGTCGAGCCTGCCAGATTGACCCGCCCCCGCTCCCCGGGGGCGGGTTTTTGCTGCCCCTGACCGCAGGTTGACCCTTGGGGGCCTTGCGCGTAACTTGCGGCGACGTCCGGACGCCGTGATCAGGGCGGAACCCCGATTCCGAGCCGGTGTAGCATGTTCGGGCGACGCTGCGTGACGCCGTCGCCCGCTCCAGGACTCGGTCCCAACCAGAGTTGATGATCTCCCCGATGATCCCGCCCAAGCCTTGCGCCCGATCGGTCCGGTGCGGCCCGACGTCCTGCCTGCCCGGCCTGCGACTGGCCGTGTTGCTGTGCGTCCTGTCGGCCGTACTGCTGGCTGGACCGGCCGCCCTTCCTGCCTTCGCGCAGGGCGCAGCGCCGAAGCTCGTTGGCGTCGAGGTGGCCGGCGCGCAGACGGTGCGCGACGAACAGGTCCGCGCCTGGGCTGAACTCGAAGCCGGCCAGCCCGTCTCGCGCGAGGCCGTAGCCCGGGCCATCCGCTCGCTCTACGATACCGGCCGTTTCCGCGAAGTCTTCATCTACGAGATCGAGAAGGCCGGCGGGATCGAACTGGCGATCAACGTGATCGAGTACCCGCGCCTGAGCGTGATGCAGATCAAGGGTGCCGACAAGATCGACGAGGACGAGCTCGAAGAGGCCACGGAGATCACACCGGGCGCCTTCCTCTCACCGGCGCGCCTGCGCAAGGCGCGCGAGGCGATCACCGAACGCTACCGGGCCGATGGCTATTACAACGCCGAGGTCCAGACCAACGACGGCATCCTGCAGCTCACCGGTAGCCAGCCGCTGGTCATCCAGGTGATCGAGAACGAGAAGGTGCGCGTGCGCAACTTCGAGTTCGTGGGCAACGACCACCTCTTCGAGGCGCAGCTGCGCCAGGGTTTCAAGACCAAGACTGACGGCTGGATCACCAGCGGTACCTTCAAGGCGCCGGAGTTCGAGGCTGATCTCGACCAGCTCGTGACCAACTACGCCAATGCGGGTTTCCTCGAGGCGCGCGTGGTCGAGCACGAGCTCGTCCAGCTCGAGAACGACGAGAACCACGTCACCGTACGGATCGTGCTGGAGGAAGGCCCGCGATACCGTGTTGGCAGCCTCAGTTATTCGGGCAACGAGGTGTTCGAGACCGAGCACCTGCGCACCCTGGTCACCCTCGTGCCGGGGCGCGTCTTCGACCAGAGCAGGATGATCGAGTCGCGCCAGAACCTCTCGGCCGTCTACTGGGACGAGGGCTACATCTACGTGAATATCGAGCCGGTGCAGACCATTCGCGATGACAACGTGATCGACCTGGAGTTCGCGGTGCGCGAGGGTGAGCCGGCGCGGATCCGCCAGGTGCTGGTGACCGGCAACAGCAAGACACACGAGCGAGTGATCCGGCGCGAGTTGCGTATCCAGCCCGGCGATCTGTTCAGCAACAACAGCCTGCGCAACAGCCAGGGCGATCTGTTCCGCCTGGGATTCTTCGGCGACGTACGTGTGGACTTCCGTGAGTCCGAGAACGCAGACAAGATCGATCTGGTCTTCGACGTCGAGGAAAAACAGACTGGCCAGTTCACGATGGGTGTCGGTTTCTCGCAGCAGACGCGGGCCTCGGGTTTCTTCAACATCGGCGAGGCGAATCTCTTCGGTCGTGGGCAGAGCCTGAATTTTGCCTGGCAGTTCGGTCGCCGTCGGAACTTCCTGGACATCAGCTTTACCGAGCCCTGGTTCATGGGCACGCCGACGCTGATCGGTTTTGATGTCTACAGCCGCTTCAGCAACACCGTGCAGGATTTCTACGACACGCGCACCACGGGATTTGCGGTGCGGCTGGGCAGGCCGATTCCCGGCGCGCGCTTCACGCGCGGCACATTGCGTTACAAGTACAATCGCACGACGCTGACCAACTTCGATCCGTCCTATGTGGCCGCGCTGGATCGTCTCGAGCGGGAGTTCGGCGACCTCAACCGCCTCGACGAGACCGACTGGCCCCAGGTCGAGACCGGCGTCACGCTGACCCTGTCGCGCAACAGTTCAGACAACCCCTTCTTCCCGTCCAGGGGCAGCAGGGCCAGCCTGCGTACCGAGGTCAATGGTGGCATCTTCGGTGGCGACCTCGATATCCTGCGCGTGGATGTCGACTACGACTGGTACCAGGCCATGCCGATGAACCTGGTCTTCCATGTTGGCACCTCGGCCGCGCACATCACTGGCTACAGAAACACCGACCGGATTCCCGACTACCTGCGCTTTCGCCTCGGCGGCAACCGCTTCTACAAGTTACGCGGTTACACGGACCTGAGCGTGGTCCCGCGCGGCAACCCGGGCTTCGTTGGCGGCCGCTTCTACTCGACCTTCACGGCCGAACTGGCCTACAAGATCAGCAATGCGATCCAGGTGCTGGCCTTCGTCGACCAGGGCGATACGTGGAACGACTTCAAGTCTGCCGATCTGACCAAATTGCGCACCGGGGCGGGCTTTGGTGTCCGTCTCGAGGTGCCACTGGTTGGGCGGGTCGGTCTGGACTACGGTTATGGCTTCGACAAGCGCGATCTGGGCCAGCAGCCCGGTTGGGAGCTGCACTTCAATTTTGGCAATTTCTTCTAGCTTGATGAATGGCCAGGCCTGGGTTGCGATCGTGGCCCGGGCGGGCAAGAAAGGTAAGTCGATGTACGGCATCCCCAAGAAGATGCGCCCGCTGCTGGCGCTGTGTACCCTGCTGCTCCTCGTCGTTAACGTGGGCGTGGCGCGAGCCGAGCAGAAGATCGGCGTGGTCGACAGCCAGCGGATCTTCAACGAGTACGACAAGGCGCGGGAGGCGGAGAATGTCTTCCAGGAAGAAATGCGCGACTGGGCGACCGAGCTCGAAGGCATGGAGTCGGACCTGATCCAGTTGCAAGAGCAGCTGCGCACGCAGGCCTTGCTGCTCTCCAAGGAGAAGCTCGACGAGATGCAGCGCGACCTGGAGCGACAGCGGCAGGCCTACGAGGGGCGTCGTCAGGAGATTCTCGATCCGCAGACCGGCCTGGCCGTGGCGCGGAACGAGGAGCTGGTGCGCCCGATCAACGAGCAGGTGTCTACCGTCGTGGAACGGCTCGGTGCCGAGGGTGATTACTCGATCGTCCTGGACATCGCGACGGTCAATGCCTTCTACGTTGATGACGAGATTGACCTCACAGACCAGATCCTCGCGGCCCTGGCCGACGGCCAGGAATAGGATCGAAGATCTCTCCGGCCCCGGAAGGCCAGCCGACATGAGCTACGATCTCAAATCCATCGCCGAACACGTCGGGGGCCAGCTGGACGGCCCGCCCGACCTGGTCATTCATGCGCTCTGCGGAATCGAGGCCGCCGGCGCCGGCGAACTGAGTTTCGTGGCCTCGAAGAAGTATGCCGCCGCGGCTGCGGACAGCTCAGCTGCCGCACTCATCGTGGCGACGGACTTTGAGTGCCAGGTTCCCTGCATTCGCTGTCAGGATCCTACGGCTGCATTCAACCGCGCCCTGAAACTGTTTGCCCCACGACGCGAGGAACTCTTCCCGCCCGGTGTGCACGCGGATTCCAGCGTGGATGAGAGTGCCTCGGTCGGCCAGGACGTGCATATAGGCGCGAGCGCAGTGGTGGGCCCGGGCTGCATCGTCGGGGACAGGAGTGTGATCGCGGCAGGCGCTGTTCTCGCCGTGGGCGCTCGCGTGGGTGAGGATTCGCTGTTATACCCGAATGTGTCGGTACTGCGCGGATGTATAGTTGGCGACCGCGCGATCCTGCATTCCGGGGTGGTCATCGGTTCTGACGGCTTTGGATTCGCACGCGAGCCCGGGGCCCTGCACAAGATCCCGCAGATTGGCATCGTACGCATCGGTAACGACGTGGAAATTGGCGCCAACAGCTGTATCGACCGCGCAACCGCGGGCGAGACGGTGATCATGGACTTTGTGAAGATCGACAACCTCGTGCAAGTGGCGCACAACTGTGAAATCGGTGATCGAACGGCGATTTCTGCGCAATCCGGCATCGGTGGTTCGACGAAGGTCGGGCGCGACGTGATCATGGCGGGCCAGGTCGGTCTGGCCGACCATATGTCGGTTGGTGACGGGGTGATATTCGCCGCCAAGAGCGGTTCCCACGGCTTCGTCGCCCCGGGACGGATCATGGCGGGTGCCCCGGCTCGGGATCACAGGGAGTGGGTGCGCATGAACGGCCACCTCGGCCGTCTGGATCGCTACGCTCGTGAGATCGCGGATCTCAAGCAACGCGTCGAGGAACTCGAGAACGAGAGCGGGTGAGCTGCCGTTGATTCGCCAGCAGCGCACATTGAAGGCCGAGGTCGTCTACGAGGGTGTGGGAATCCACACCGGTGAGACGGCGCGCCTGAGATTCAAGCCCGCCGAGCCCAACACTGGTCTGCGCTTCGTTGTGTTGCACGAGGGCAACTCTGTGGAGATCCCGGCCCGCGTGGCTTCGGCACCACAGGACGCCCCGTTCGAACGCAGCACCCGTTTGAGTGCGCAGGGCGCATCGATCACAACCGTCGAACACGTCCTGGCCACGCTTTACGGCCTGCAGGTCGATAACTGCATCCTTGAACTCGAGGGTCCCGAGCCACCCGAGCCTTCTGATGGCAGCTGCAAGTCCTACGTCGACGCGATTCTCGAACAGGGCATCGCAGAACAGGGCGTGCCGGCCACGGTCTATGAGATCACGCGACCAGTACAGTGGAGCAAGGACGGCATCGGGATCACGGCGATTCCCTATGATGGCTTCCGCGTGAGTTTCACGATCCAGTACGACAATGATGTCATTGGCACGCAGTACGCGAGTTTCGATATCAACCCGGAGTCATTCGCGAAGGAGATCGCACCGGCGCGGACCTTCGCCCTGCGTCGCGAGGTCGACTACCTGCGCGGTCAGGGTTTGATCCAGGGTGGGACCCTGAGCAACGCCCTGGTCGTGGAGGAGGACGGCATCCTCAACGACGAGCCGCTGCGCTTTCCGGATGAGTTCGTGCGCCACAAGATCCTGGATCTGATCGGCGACCTCAGCCTGATGGGCATGCCGATCAAGGGCCACGTGATCAGCCTCAAGAGCGGGCACGAGTCCAATGTGCAGTTCGTGCGCAAGCTCGCTTCGATCGAGGCGGGTCTGAACCGCGTCTACCAGTCGCGCAATCCGGACCACTGGGATATCCGGGCGATCATGGATATCCTGCCGCACCGCTATCCGTTCCTGCTCATCGACCGCATCGTGGAACTCGATCCGGGCGAATCGGTCACGGCGCTGAAGAACGTCACAATCAACGAACCCTACTTCCAGGGCCACTTTCCGGGCCATCCAATCATGCCTGGGGTATTGTTGGTGGAGGCCATGGCGCAGAGTGGTGGATTTCTGGTCATGAGCCGCTTAGAGCAGCCTCAGACCAAGCTTGTGTACTTTTCCTCCATTAATTCGGCTCGTTTCCGCAAACCGGTGCTTCCTGGTGACCAGGTGATCATCGAAGCGAAAATGCTGAAATTTCGTCAGAATATATGCAAGATGTCCGGCGTCGCGCGTGTCGACGGTGAGATCGTCGCCGAGGCGGAGCTGCTGGCCGCGATCGTGGATCGCTGAGTCCGGGCCCGTCAAGATTCAAGGGAGTCATGTCTTGAGCGTCAACGAACAGTTCCACGGACGCAGCGCTCTGAAGCTGGGCGAGGTGCATCCTACTGCCATCGTGCACCCCGATGCGAAGATTGGTCGCGCGGTGGTGATCGGCCCCTACTCGGTGGTCGGGCCAGACGTGGTCATTGGTGACGACACCGAACTCGGTTCGCACGTCGTGCTTGAGAACCGCGTGACCATCGGATCGCGCAACCGCATCTTCCACGGTGCCGTAATCGGCACCGCGCCGCAGGACCTCAAGTACGAGGGCGCGGACACGGCGGTCGCGATCGGTGACGACAACACGATCCGCGAATTCGTCACGGTGAACATCGCGACCGAGACCGGAGAAACCACGCAGATCGGCAACACCTGCTTGCTGATGGCCTACTCGCACGTTGCACACAACTGCCTGCTCGGCGACAACGTGATCATGGCCAACTCGGTCAACCTGGCCGGCCATGTGCAGATCGATGACTACGCGATCATTGGGGGCATGACAGCTGTGCACCAGTTCGTGGCGATTGGTGCGCATGCCTTCGTCGGTGGCCTCAGTCGCCTCTCCAAGGATGTGCCGCCCTTTGTGAAGGTCGCGGGAATCCCGCCCATCCCGGCCGGTATCAACAGCATCGGCCTGGAGCGAAGGGGCTTCTCACCCGAGCTCGTCACCCACGCCAAGGACGCCTACCGCCTGCTCTACCGGCGTGGCCTGCGTCGGGAAGAGGCGCTCGAGAAGATCATCGAGGGTGGGCGTGACGCCGTTGCCGATGTCTACGAGGAGTTCTTCTCGCGGGCGACGCGCGGCATCGTTCGCTGAGCGCCATGGCCGACTCCCCGCTGGTGGTCCTGTCCTGCGGCGAGGCCAGTGGAGATCTCTACTGTTCCATGATTGCCCGGGCGCTGCTTGCGCGGCGGGCCGATCTGCGTCTGGCGGGAATCGCCGGGCCGCTCAGCCGTGCGGCAGGGGTCGAGCCCTGGGCCCGGCAGGAATCCCTGGCGGTAATGGGCTTCGTGGAGATCGTGCGCTACCTTCCGCGCTTCTTTCGGCTCGGCAACGCCGTGGTCGAACGGGCCGAGCGGGAAGGGGCGGCGCTGTTCCTGCCAATCGACTATCCGGGATTCCATCTGCGCGTGGCGGCGAGCATGAAGAAGCGCGGCATCGCTGTTCTGGACTTCATCCCGCCCAAGACCTGGTCCTGGGGACGCCATCGCCTCGGCGCGTTACGCAGGAGCGTGGACCGGTCCGCAGTGATCTTCCCATTCGAGGAGCAGCACTATCGCGAGGCCGGAGTCCAGGCTGACTTCGTGGGCCATCCGCTGGCCGATATTCACGCTGACGCCCTGGCCACCGACAGCTTCGAACGCGACGGCCTGTTGCTCGCGCCGGGCAGTCGCAAACAGGAACTCGTGCGGCTGGTACCGATTCTCGTCGCGGCAATCCGGTTGTTGCGCGAGCAGGGTTACGTCGACTCGATCAAGGTCAGCCAGGCACCGGGTGTGGATGTGCGACTCCTGCAACCCTTGCTCGACGCTGGTGCCGTACTGGCAAGCGGTGAGCTCTTTGCCGAATTGCGCACCGCCCGGGCCGCAGTGGTCTGCAGCGGGACGGCCACGGTGGAGGCGGCCCTGGCAGGGACCGCACATGTCATCGTCTACCGCACAGGAGCGCTGACCTACCAGATTGCCCGGCGCCTGGCGTCAGTCGAGCACATCGGCATGGCCAACATCATCCTTGGTCGCCGCGCCTTCCCCGAATTGCTGCAGGGCGATCTCACGGCCGCGGCCGTGGCCAGGAGCGTCAGGCCGCTGCTCGATCCGGGCTCTGAAGCGAGCGCCGGGCAGCTGGCCGCCGGCGCCGAGCTGCGTGCCGCGCTTGGTGCCCCAGGTTGCTTCGACAGGGTGGCGCAGATGGCCCTCTCGATGCTGCCACCGGAGGTCGCCTGAGTCATGCACCTGCCGCTGGCCCCGAACCACTTTGCGTGGACGATCCGCGCCGCCGATTCAGTCCTGCGTCGCAGCACGCGACTGGCCGTGGACGACCCGGCGTCCATTATCGAGTCCGTGCGCGCCGGCGAGCAGGTCGTCTTTGTGTGTCGGCATGGTCAGTTGTGGCCGGTGCTCTGGTCGGTCCGCCATACCGGCGTGAGGGTCCTGGTGAGTCGCTCGCCCGATGGTGACCTTCTGGCCAGCCTGCTGCGCGGCTGGGGTTTCGGTGTCTGCCGCGGCAGCAGTTCGCAGGCCGGCTTCAGTGGCGCCCGGGCGGCGCTGCGTGCGCTACGTGACGGGGGTGCCGTGGGCCTGGCCATCGACGGGCCGCGTGGGCCGCGTGGTCTGGTACAGGAGGGCGCGCTGCGCCTGGCGCGTCGCGCCGATGTTCCGGTGGTGCCGTTGCGCAGTGACGGGGCCGGTACCTGGGTGTTGCGCCGCAGTTGGGATCATTTCGAGATTCCCCGTCCTCCGGGTCACCTGCAGGTGACAGTCGGTGCACGTATCAGCGTGGGTGAGGGTGAGGACGGCCTGGCCCGCGCTCGCGAGCGGATTGCAGAGGCACTGCAACCGCCGCAGCAAGTCGGCCATGGGCCGGCGCTGACATCCCCGGTGGTGCGGCCGTGATCATCGCCGATCGCAGACCCTGGCCCGCGCGCCTGCTCTCGCAACTGGATCGGCACCCCGATGCTTTCCTGGCCAGGTGTCTGGTGCCCGCCTCGATGCTCTGGGCGCTCGCCGCGAGATTCAAACGCGTGCTCCAGCCCGATCTCCCGCTGCCGGCCGCTGTCCCCAGCCTGGGAATCGGCAACCTGCGCGTGGGTGGCAGCGGCAAGACGCCGGTGGTAGAGGACCTGGGCCGGCGATTGTTGGCCGAGGGCCATCGTGTGGCGGTCCTGACGCGCGGCTACGGCAGTAAGGGTGGCGGCGATGAGCCGGGCTGGATGCGCGATGCAGGCCTGCAGGTGCATGCGGACAAAGACCGGTCCGCGGCGTTCACCCACGCCGAAGCGGCGGGGGCCACACGCATGCTCCTGGACGACGCCTTGCAGACCCGCCACCGTCCGCGCTGGACCGTGGCCATCGTCCTGGACCGCGACCTCGCCGACCCGCCGCGGGTGCTCCCGGCCGGGCCGGCGCGCGAGGCGCCATCCGCGCTCGAGCGCGCTGATTTTCTGCTGGTGCGGCGCGAGGCGACCGCGGACATCGCCCTGCCGGAGGCGGCCCTGGGCTTCAGGCTTGAGCCCGAGGATTTCGTCGATGCAAGCGGGCTGGTAGTGGACGCACCGACCGGGCCTGCCCTGCTCTTTTCTGGCCTGGCCCGTCCGGAGTCCTTCGAGGCTGACGCCGTGCGGGCTGGTGTCGTGCCCGTTGCGAGCTGGCGTGAACCCGATCACTGGTCGGCCGGGGCGCAGGTCGGTCAGTCGCTGCTGGAATTCGCACGCACGACAGGCGCGGAATGGATCCTGACGAGCGAGAAAAACCTCGGTCGCCTGGCCGGGCTGCAGCTGCAGTTGCCCCTGCTGGCGTTGCGCTCGAGGATCCGCTGGGATGATGTTCAAGACCCGTTGGCCCGACTGCGCGCAATCGGCATCGACATATAAACACACGAACGGCGAGGACCAGGGTCCCCGCCGCTCGCGCAGGCATACTGTGGTGCGCCCGAAGGCCGCGCGCTAGTTGCTCTCGACGATCAGGCCAACGAACTCGACCATGATCTCACTGACGACCATGATATCGTCCGTGCTGCCCGAGTCGTGTCCGGTGAGCGTGATCGCGGCCACCGCCACGAAGGACGGGACGGAGTTGTTGCCACCGTAGGCGCCGGTCATGTTGATCAGCGGCGCTTCGCCCTTCGCGTAGAAGGGGAGCATCAGCACGTTGAAGATGACTTCAGATCCGCTGGGGACCGAGATGTCGTATCCGGCCGTGAAGTTGTAGGTCTGAAGCTCCGCCAGGCGAGCCTGGTCACCGGAAGCCACACGGATCCACTCGACCTCGACGTTCGTGATCCGGAAGTCGCCGAAGGGGCTGTAGTTCGGGTTGGTGACGAACTCGTTGTACGGGCGGTTCTTGATCATCATCGGCATGTGCGCGAAGGGCTGGAAGTCGTCGGCCTGGCTGCCAGCCAGGTCCGGAAATTCCTTGTTCTGGCCGGCGTCCCAGGTCGCGGACACGTAGACCCCGCCCTCGTTGACAGCACTGACAGTGATTGCGTTCCGGGCACGCTCGGAATTGTCGTCGTCGCAGCCGGTAAGCGCGAGGAACGAAAGGGCGATGGTGAGCGCGAAGAGAATGCGCAGGGTGACCACGGGATGCCTCCTGGGTGTTAAGTCGTCACAGGACAAGCGCCGGGCGCATGCCCATCCACGGCTCGGGAGGGCAAGGGCTGTGCCAGTGCGCCAGTGGCACGCCATTGCCACGGCATTGGCAGCCGCGCGCCGGAGCAGAGTGGGGAATCGTTTCCCGTGCTTTCCGTTCGCGGGCCCGCATGGATGTGCTCGAGCTGGGAGCAGGATCGCCGGGGGCTGCGAATTGGGGTAGGATGTCGCTCGATATGAGTAGCAATGCCGTAGCCCGTGCCGTTTCTGCCGATGTCCTGGTCGTGGGGAGCGGGATTGCCGGCCTGCGCGTAGCCCTTGCCCTGTCGCCACGCCTGCGTGTCTTCCTGGTGACCAAGAAGCATGCGCGGGAGAGCAATACGAACTATGCCCAGGGCGGTATTGCTTCGGTCCTGGATTCCACGGACAGCTTCGAGTCACACGTGCGCGATACGATCAGCGCCGGTGGTGGGATATGCCGTCCCGAGATTGTCGAGTACGTCGTTCAGCGCGGGCCGGAGATGATCGAGGACCTGGTGCGCCAGGGCGTGCATTTTACCGAGCTCGATGACGGGGCGTGGTCGCTGGGGCGCGAGGGGGGGCACAGCAGCCGTCGTATCGTCCATGCCGGCGACTACACCGGCCGCGAGATCGAACAGGGTCTGTTGGGACGGGTCCGTGCCGACTCGGCAATCGAGGTTGCCGAGGACCATATTGCCGTGGACCTTTTGCAGGAGGTGGACGGGCGTGTGGCCGGGGCCCGCGTCCTGAACCGGGTCACGCGTGAGCTTGTGGATATCCGCGCCGGCGCCGTGATCCTGGCCAGCGGGGGCAGCGGCAAGGTTTACCGCTATACCTCCAATCCCGACATCGCCACCGGCGACGGGATGGCCATGGCCTGGCGCGCGGGAGCGACGCTGGCCAACCTGGAGTTCGTCCAGTTCCACCCGACTTCGCTCTTCCACCCCGCAGCGCGCAACTTCCTGATCAGCGAGGCCGTGCGTGGCGAGGGTGCCGTGCTGCGCAACCTGCGTGGCGAAGCCTTCATGGAGGGCTACCACGAGCTCAAGGACCTCGCACCGCGCGACGTCGTGGCGCGTTCGATCGACCGCGAAATGAAAGGGCACGGCGAGACGCATGTGCTACTGGACACCACTGTGTTCAGCGAGGAATTCGCGGCCCGGCGTTTCCCGAACATTTCTTCACGCTGTGCGCAGCTGGGCATCGACATCGCAAATCAGCCGCTTCCCGTGGTTCCCGCCGCGCACTACCAGTGCGGCGGGGTGGTCGTGGACCGCGTCGGTCGCAGCGACATCGACGGGCTGTACGTGATCGGCGAGGCGGCCTGTACCGGTTTGCACGGTGCGAATCGCCTGGCCAGCAACAGCCTGCTCGAAGCGCTGGTGCTGGCGCACGGGGCCGGGGCGGATCTGATGCAGAACTACCGGCCACCGGACCCGAAGGCTGAATTGCGGCCCTTGCCCGCCAGCGCGAACAAGACCGTGAACCCGACCTCGCTCAAGCATGACTGGGAAGTCGCGCGCAAGACGATGTGGGATTATGTGGGCATCGTCCGCGAGCGGGATCGACTGGCCACGGCGCTGGACCGTATCTCGTCGATGGCCGAGGATGCGCGGACCTGGTGCCATCGCTATCGCCCCGATGCCGACCTCGTGGAGCTACGCAACGTGACGCTGCTGGCCGAGTTGATCGTGCGCTCGGCCATCTTCAGGCAGGAGAGCCGTGGTCTGCACACCATGGCCGAGTTCCCTGATTCCAGTGAGAACTACTGCGGTGACACCATGCTCTCGCCCGGCCGCGATGAACCCTGGTTGCGTCCGCTGACCCGGGCAGGGGAGCGCGCGGGTTGAAGCGCGCATGGTTCGAGGAGTCGTTCGGGGAGCGCTACCTGCGCCTCTACGCCCATCGCGACAGCGAAGAAGCCGGGCGCGCCCTCGATACGCTCTTTCCCCGGCACACCCTGGCCGGGCGCACGGCGCTCGATCTGGCCTGCGGGGCTGGCCGCTACCTGCGTCTGTTGCACGAGCGCGGGGCCCACGCGACCGGGGTCGATCTCAGCGCCGTGCTCCTGCAGGAAGCCCGTCTTCGATTCCTCTCGCAAGGCGTAGCCGCACCGCTGGTGCGCGCCGACATGCGCCAGCTTCCTTTCGGGCACGCCAGCTTCGATGTCACGCTGTCGATGTTCACGAGTTTCGGATACTTCCAGACGAAGGCCGAGCACGCGCAACTGGCGCTCGAGATGGCGCGCGTCACGAGTGCCATCATCGTGCTGGATCTGCCTGACCACCTCAGCCTGGCGGCCTCGCTGGTGCCGCGCAGCGAACGGCGCCTGGAGGATCGTCGCGTGCTCGAGGAAAGGCACATGGAGGCGGACCCGCGCCGCGTGGTCAAGCGCATCGCAATCTGCGCGCCGGGCACGGATGAAGTCGTCGAACGGTACGAGGAGCGGGTGATGCTCTTCGAGCGCGAGGAGATCGCGGAGATGTTCGAGGCCGCGGGATTCTCGATCGTCGACACGCTGGGCGACTACTCGGGCGCTGAGTGGGTGGCCGGGCAGAGCCCGCGTATGATCCTGCGCCTGCAACGGAGGAAGCACGCATGAGCCGCATGAGCCGCATGAGTAGTGGGGTCGTCGCGATCGAGCCCGGCGATGCGGCCGGAGTTGCCCGGCGCTGGCAGGAGCTCCACGCCAGCGGTGCGGACTTCGGCACCGCCGCGCCGCGCATGCAGCAGCTGGCCAGCGCCAGCTTGCGTTCGGGCCCCATATTTTCGCAGCCGGATTACATCGCGCGGCTGCAGGAGACGCACCAGCGCCTGGGTGCCGACGCTGCGTCGTTGTCGTCGATCGACGCGCTGGCGCAGGGTGCGGCTTGCGTGGTCACCGGACAGCAACCACACCTGCTCAGCGGGCCTTTCTATACCGCCTACAAGATCCTGGGCGCCATCGCCCTGGCCGATCGCCTGCAGCAGCTGCACGGAAGTCCGGTTGTACCAGTTTTCTGGTGCGGCACTGATGACTCGGATTTTGCGGAGGTGGCGTCGGCCTGGTTGTTCGACCCCGAGCGCGGTCCCTGGCGTTTACGGATCCCCGCATCGGCCTGGCAGCCGGGTTCACGTGTGGGCGACATCGATGGTGATCTGGTTGCCACGCTCGAAAACTCCGCGCTGGCCGGGCTGCAGGGGGATGGCCTCGAGTGGATGAGGGCGGCGGCCACACGGATCGGTGGCGTGGATTTTGGTGAGCGTTCTGCTTCCTGGCTGCTGCAGTTGTTCGCTGGTAATGGACTGGTAGTAGTCGATGCGCGTGACGACCTGCTGCTGGCCGCGCAGCGCCCGCTCCTGGAAAGCTATGCGGCCAGGCGGGGAGAGGTCGAGGCGGCGGTCGATGCGCGTGCGCGCGAACGCCTTGCTGCGGGTTGGCCAATGGCACTGGATGAGGCGGCGCGGGCCAGCGGTGTCTTTGCCCTGCAGGACGGGCGGCGAGTAAAGGTCAGCCCGCAAGATCTGGAGAGTGGCGCGGCGATGGGCTCGACATGGAGCCCATCGGTGCTGATGCGGCCGGTGGTGCAGGATGCACTGTTGGCGCCGGTCTCTGCGGTGCTCGGGCCGGGTGAGATGGCCTACCACGCGGAAATCGCACCGGTCTACGAGCTGCTCGAAGTCGAAGCGGCGCGGCCAGTGGCTCGTCCGCAGCTCACGCTGGTGGGTGAGGACTGGCACTGGCCGCATGATCCGGCCGCCGTGCGGCGCCTGCTGGGCGGCGGGCATGAAGCACTGGACGAGTTGACGCGGTCGCAACTGGGTGTCCAGAGCCGGGCGGCCTTCGACGATTTCGGGCGCGATCTGGAGTCTGCGCTGCAGGCCCTTGAGTCGAAGATCGGGCATGGCCTGACCGGCCGGGCCCGAGCGCGCATCATGCGCGAGATGCAACGCCTGGCGCGCGGCGAAGCCGAAGCCTCGGGCGCGCCGGTGCAGCGTCGGGCCGAGTGGCTGGCACGCGGCGGGGTGTCGCAGGAACGCCTCTACTCGAGCTGGCTGCTGTGGGCCTGGTCCGAGGATCCCGCACATCAGATTTTTGACCCGCTCGGGCGAGCCTGGATCGATGCAGTCGACAGGGGTCTGGGTGTGCAGTGGACATTGGCCGTGGAGCACCCTGGATGAGCGCGCTCTTCCTCTCGCCACACCCCGACGACGCCGAGCTCTTCTGCGGTGCGACGATCGCGGCGCTGGGCGCGCGTTCGCAGGTCTGGATCGCCGACCTGACGCGTGGTGAGCTCTCCAGCAATGGTGACGTGCAGACGCGGGCCGAGGAAGCGCGGGCTGCTGCTGCACGCCTCGGCGTGCAGGGCCAGCGCGAGCAGCTGGGCCTGCCCGATGGCGGATTACTGGCCCATGATGAAGATCAGTTGCGGGCCATCGTCGAGCTGATCAGGCGCCTGCGCCCGGAGCTGCTGGTCGCGCCCTGGGTGCAGGATCGCCACCCCGACCATGTTGCCGCCGGACAGCTGGCGCGCGCTGCGATGCGCCTCGCCGGTGCGACGGCATGGCCTTGCGCTGAGCCAGCGTTCGCCCCGCGGCGTCTCCTGTTCTACCCCTGTCACACGGCCGTCGAGCCAAGCTTGCTCGTCGACGTCAGCGGGTCAATCCAGGCCTGGGAGGAAGCGGTAGCCTGTTACCGCTCGCAGTTCCTGCGCGAAGAAGGACTCAACCGCGTGCCCACCCCTATCAACCAGCCCGGTTTTATCCGGTCCCAGTTAGCACGACGCGAATTGTGGGGCACACGCATCGGCGTGGCCCATGCCGAGGCATTCATCCACGAGGGGCCCTGGCCGGCTCGCGTGCAAGGGCTCCTGGAGGGCTGAAATATGCGCCGCATCGGAATCACCAGCTTTGCCACGGCGGGTGGCAGTGGGGTCGTGGCCACCGAACTTGGGCTCGCGCTGGCGCGCAGTGGCGACTTCGAAATCCACTTCATTACGCACGCCATGCCACACCGGCTGCGGCACTTCGAGTCCAACGTGTTTTTTCACGAGGTGGAGACGGCCAGCTACCCGCCCTTTCCGCATGCGCCCTACAGCCTGGCGCTGGCCTCGAAGATGACCGAGGTCGCGCGCTATCACTCGCTGGAGTTGCTGCACGTTCACTATGCGATCCCGCATGCGGCCAGTGCCTGGCTGGCGCAGCAGATGCTCGGTGACCAGCCGATCGGCGTACTCACCACGCTGCACGGCACCGACATCACACTGGTGGGGCAGGACCCGAGCCTGTTTCCGTTGACGCGCTTCGTGATCGAACGCAGTGACAGCGTGAGTTCGGTGAGCAACTTCCTGCGTGACGAGACGCGACGCGTATTCGAGGTGGAGCGTGAGATCGAGGTCGTGAGCAATTTCGTCGACACATCGGTTTTCGTACCGCGCCCGGATCTTCGCGCCAAGAACCCGCTGGTCGATCCCGGCGTGCCGCTCCTGATGCATGCGAGCAACATGCGCCCGGTCAAGAACATCGGCGCGGTGATCGATGTCTTCGCGCGGGTCCACGAACAGATGCCCTGCCGCCTGGCGATGGTCGGCGATGGTCCGGAGTGCAGCCCGGCCCGGCAGCAGGCCGAGGAACTCGGCTTGGTCGAGGACGTGCTCTTTCTCGGCAATCAGGATTCGCTTGAGGAGTTGCTGGCGATGAGCAACGTACTGTTGTTGCCGAGCGAGACCGAGAGCTTCGGCCTGGTCGCGCTGGAGGCAATGAGCTGCGCGGTCCCGGTGGTGGCAAGCAATCGCGGTGGCTTGCCCGAGGTCGTGCGCGACGGTGAAACCGGGTTGCTCTTCGAGCCCGACGATATAGAGGCCATGGCAGGGGCCGTGGTCTCATTGCTGCGTGACGCGGACCGCTCGCGCCAGATGGGCGATGCCGGGCGTGAGCGGGCGCGTGAGCGCTTCTGTATTTCGTGCGTCATCGACCAGTACATCGATCTCTACGAACGGACCATCGCCCTGCATTGACAGCGGCAGGCAGCCCGCGCATCCTGCGGCCACCGGCAAGGAGGACGTCTACGATGGCCATTCATTTCAGCGAGGAATTTGCCGACCGGCCCTTCCACCCGACGGCCTACGAGTTCGTGCTCGCGTCGCTGGACAGGACGATCCGCTCTTTCGATCCGCCGCGGCACGTCAGCGGCCGGGAAGTGCTCGATGGGCTGGGTCGTGACGCCAACGGCGAATTCGGCCCGATGGCCGCGCACGTGCTCTTTCACTGGGGCATTCGCAGCGGGCCGGATGTCGGCAGCATCGTGTTTGATCTGGTCGATCGGGGTGTGTTGGCCCGTACAGAAGAAGACCGACCGGAGGATTTCGAGATCGAGGGCGATTTTCTCGATCGTCTGGAAGCGGATTACTACCGGGATCACCCCGGATTCGCCGAACCCGGACAGGGTGCGGGTGGCCGCGGGACGCGACCGGGGCCAGGCTCCGGCTCCTTGTAACTTCTTTTGAACTTGACCGGTGACCGCAAGCGTCACTAGCGTGCGGCCCACTGCGGGAACCATTCCCCCGCAGCCCCGTATGAGCCGCGTGATCCCGCCCCGCCAGTTGCCCGGCTCGAGCCAATTCCAGACTCCGAAACCGGATCCGTGCTCCGGCGACCCTGCCCCGCGGTCGCCGAAGAGCCCGAGGTAAACATGACCGTACATCCTGTTGTCCTCGCGTCGATGCTCGGCGAGGTCGGTGGCCTCATCGCGCGCAGCGGCGTGTTCGCGAAGTTCATCGTGCTGTTGCTCTTCGCGCTATCAGTAATCTCCTGGGCTGTGATGGCCGAGCGTGCGCGCATGCTTGCGCGCGCCAGGGTTTCCAACCAGGCCTTCTGGCAGGGCTTTGATCGCGCGCGCGATGGCGAGGGCAGCATGGCCGAGCTCGTCGACTGGTGCGAGGACGAGCGTCGCTCGCCACTGGCGCGCATGTTCCGCTGGTTCGGTCGCGACTACTGGCCGCGCTTTACGGAGCGACGCCAGCGTGGCTTCGATGCCCAGGTCGAACTCGGCATGCTGGCACGCGGTGTGGACCGTCAGGCATCGGCCGCGATCCAGGGCATGGAGCGTGGCCTCGGCTGGCTGGCAACCCTCACTGCCGTGGCCCCCTTCCTCGGCCTGCTGGGCACTGTGTGGGGGATCATGAACAGCTTCCTGCAGCTCGGCCGGCAGGGCTCGGCCACGCTGGATGTCGTCGGTCCCGGCATCGCCGAAGCCCTGATCACCACCGTATGTGGTCTGGGCGTCGCGATCCCTGCGGTGGTCGGCTACAACTGGTTCACGCGTCGTGTGCAGGATCAGGAAACCGAGATGCGCCGTCTCGCCTCGCTCCTCGCTGACCTCGTGAGCGAGGAAGAGAGCACGGTCGAGCGGTCTGAAAAGCCCGGACAGCCCGAGCGGCTGTCGGTCTGAGGCGGCGCCATGCACCCCGAATTCACCACAGCGCGCAGCCGACAGCGCTTGCGTCCCCTGGCCGAGATGAACGTGACCTCGCTGGTCGACGTGGTTCTCGTGCTGCTGATTATTTTCATGCTCACCGCGCCCTTCATCCAGGGTGGAATCGAGGTGGACCTGCCGCAGGCCAACACGCCGGCCACCGCCGCGATCGAGGGCCCGGTCATCTCGGTCGACACGCAGCGCAGGATTTTCATCGATGAAGATCAGGTGCCGATGACACGCCTGGCCGAGGTGCTGCGGGAAATCCGCCCGCCCGGCAGCGACACGCCGGTTTACCTGCGCAGTGACGAAGGCGTGCCCTACGGGTTTGTGGTGCGCGTGATGGGCGAGATCAAGGAGGGTGGAGTCGACGACCTCAGCCTGGTCGTCGAGCCTGATGGTCAAGGTGGATCCTGATGCAGCCGGGCACGTTCAGGGTAGACCAGCCACGCCGCTGGGTACTCGGTTCGCTGGTCGGGCACGTGGGTATCACGCTGCTCTTCTCGATGCTCGGCGCGGCCTTCCTCAAGCCGCCGCCACCGTTGCAACTGCTGAGCATCAACCTGCAGACGCTGCAGATGCCGTCGCGCGAAGAGCCCGCGCCGCAGCCCGAGCAGACGCGTCCGGAACCCGAGCCTGAGCCGGTAAAGACCCCGGAGCCTGAAGTCGAGGTGCAACCGGAACCGGTTCCGCCGCCCGAACTGCGCGCCACGCCGCCGGCACCGGTCCCCGATGCCGATGCGGGCCTGCCGCAGGAAGAGCTCGAGTCGCCCACGCCGACGCCCGATGCCATGGTGGTGCCGCCAGAACTCCTGACCTTGCCCGAGACCACGCCAGAGGATGTGGACTTCCTGGAGCCGGAGGCCGTGCAGTCGGCCCGACCTGAAGTCGATGAATCCGTCACGGCGCCCGAGCCCGAGCAGGTTGCGCCGGGCGCATCGGTGCAGGCATCGGCCTCCGATGGCGTAGATGACACCTACCTGCGTCTGGTGCAGCAGAAAATCGGTCGTCGCTGGCGGCCCACCGATGCCGGCACGCGTGGCTTGCGCGACGTCTCCTGCGTCGTGAGCTTCCGCATCGGCCCGGCCGGTGATGTGATTGCCCCGACCGTAACGCGCAGCAGCGGCCTGAGTGTCTTTGACCGCAGCTCTCTTTCGGCCATCGTGAATTCGGCACCCTTGCCGCGTCCGCCGGCACGCTTCGGTGCGACCGGGCTCGAGATCGATTTCCTTTTCAATTACGCGCGCTAGGAGAGTCCAACTTGCGACGCCGAAGCATCCTGCTGGGCCTGGCCCTGATCTTCATCGCGACATCAGCCGCGGCGCAGGACCGTCCCAGATTCGATCTTGAGGTGCGACGCAGCGGTGCCGAGCGCCTGCCCCTGATCATGGCGGCACCACGCGTGGAGAGCAGTGTCGAGGGCGCGACCGCCGCGAACCTTGATCTTGCACACCGTCTGGTGACTGACCTCGTGTACAGCGGGCTGTTCTCGTTCTCCGGCGGTCTGCCCGAGGGCGTGGATGCGCCACCTTACGCGCCACAGACCTGGCAGGCGGCCAAAGAACGCGAACCCGTAGCAGAAGTACAGCTGGTGCTTTCGGGCATCCGGCGCGACGAGATGGTCTTGACCATCCGCGTGGTGGAAGCGAAGCGTCGCAACCAGCTGCTCGGCAAGCGCTATGTCCTGGACCTCGATCATCCGGAACGGCAGGTGCACCACCTGGCCGACTCGATCGTGCGCGAACTTACCGGCGATGCCGGCATCGCCCAGACGCGGATCCTGTTCAGTCGCCAGACCGAGACCGGGCGCGAGATCTTCGTTGTCGACTACGACGGCAGGAACCTGCGCCAGATCACGCGCAACGCGAGCCTGAACCTGCTGCCGCGCTGGGCACATGATGGCGAACGCATCTGCTACACCTCCTACTGGCAGGGACGGCAACGCCTGCTGGTGCTCGATGGCCGCAGCGGCGAGAGCCGCATGGTGGCCGAGTTCACGGGGCTGAACTTTGGCGCGGACTGGGGGCCACAGGACGACGAACTGGTGGTCACGTTGACCCGCGACGGCAACCCGGAGATCTACCGGATCGCACTGGACGGTGAAATTCTGGCCCGCCTGACCTTCTCGCCGGCCATCGATTGCTCGGCCGTCTTTGACCCCACCGGCAACCAGGTGGCCTTCACCAGCGACCGCAGAGGCAGACCGCAACTCTTCAGGATGTCGCGCGATGGCACGAACAGGATCCGCCTGACCTGGGAGGGAAGTTACAACGACAATCCGGCCTGGTCGCCGAATGGCGACAGGATTGCTTACATCAGCCGACGCGAGGGCCAGTTCCGGGTCTTCACGGTGGAGGCAGACGGCAGTAACCTGCAGCCGGTGACCAACGCCGCCGACGGCAACAACGAGGATTGCTCCTGGGCGCCGGACGGTCGCCATCTGGTCGTGACCAGCGATCGCGACGGCGCCAGGAGGATATGGGTGATCGACACCGACACGGGGTGGGCAAGACCGCTCACCGAAGGTCTGGTGGACGATAACGGACCCCACTGGAGCGGACCACCCGGGTCCAGTTCCGCAAGATGATCCGCGCACGCGGGCAATCAGGAGGATCGGGAAACATGGATGCTTCCTTGCTTCGAACCATCACAGGGCGACAGCTGCGCCTCGCACTCTTGCTCATGCTCTTTGCATTCGCCTCATTCGCCGTGGCCGGTTGCGGGGGTGGCGACCAGGAGGTTGCCGACGATCCGACTGCAGGCGACCACGGGCTCGAGGACATCGACGACAGCCCGGGCGAGCGTTCCTTCGAGGGCGACGAGAATATCCCCTTCGACCGTGACGACCCGACTGCCGAGGAGCTCGAGCGCACGGCGCTGCCGCCCCAGATGCAGGATGTGTTCTTCGGTTACGACAAGCACGAACTCGATGCCGAGTCGCGTGCCGTGTTGCAAGAGAATGCCGGTCTGCTGCGCAAGAGCGACTGGAAGATCGTCGTCGAAGGTCATTGCGACGAGCGCGGTACCGCGCAGTACAACATGGCCCTCGGCTGGAAGCGCGCCAACGAGGTGATGCGTTATCTGGTTTCGCTGGGTATCGAGTCCGGCCGCGTCGAGACGGTGAGCTATGGCAAGGAGAAACCGTTCGTTGCCGGCAACGGTGAAGAGAGCTGGGCGCTGAACCGTCGTGCGCACTTCAGCATCCAGGACAGCGGACGGTGATCCTGCGCGCGTCGGTCATACTGGGCGGGCTGTTGCTGCTGGGCGGATGCACCAGCCAGTTCAAGAAGATCGAGACCAACACCGACCAGGCGGTACAGGGACAGGCGCACATGCAGGAGCAGCTCGCCGAGGTCCACGATGCCGTCACGACCCTGCAGGAAGGCGAAGCCGGCCGTGAGGCCGACTACCTCGAACTGCGGGCGGAGATGGAGAGCCAGCTGCGCCAGCTGGACACGCTGATGCGTCGCATGGACGTGCGTTCGGAGGAACAGGAGGGGTTGTTGCGCGAGGTGCTGGCGGCGCTCGATCTGCTCGCGCGCCAGCCAGTGTCGGCCGGCCTTGCCGATTCCAGCGCGATCGGGCCGTCGTCGGTCGGTGGCTCGGCCGGCAAGGACGTGTACGACGCCGCCTGGGCCGACTACACGCGGGGCGACTACGCGCTCGCGCGCGACGGCTTCGGCGAGGTGGTCGACCGCTTCGGGCAGAGCGAGCTGGCCGACGACGCGGCCTACTGGCAGGCCGAGACCTGGTACGCGCAACGCGACTACGAGCGGGCCCGGGATGGCTTCGATCACATGATCCGCCGCTACCCGGACTCGGACGTCATGGCCTCGGCGCAGCTCAAGCTGGCCTACTCGCTCCTGGAGACCGAGGAGACCGAACGGGCCATCTCGGTCCTGCAGTCGCTGCGGGGCTCCTATCCGGACTCCGACGAGGCCCTCATCGCGGGTCACAAACTCTCCACCCTGGCCCCGGATGAGGATGCCTCCTGAGGGTTCTCCGGGCTGCATCGGGCTGGATTGAGTTGCAAAGCGGATACGGGCGGCCAGCGTGGCCGCCCGGCCCGCCTTGCTCGCGCGGGTGACCCCCTTGACCCTGCGGTTTTCATTCGCCTACGCTTATTGCTCGCCATTCGCTGCCGGCAGGTCGGATGGAACTCCTGATTACGCCCGCCGGACCGGGCCACACCCGATCCGATACTCGCTGCCGGGACATGACATCGACCTCAGGGGGGGCAAGTGTTTCTCACCAAGCGCCAATCCCAGCTCCTCGACCATTTGCGGCACTGCCTCGCGGTCCAGGGCTATGCGCCAAGTCTCGAAGAAATCGCGGCTCACTTTGAACTCTCCTCTGTGGGCACGGTGCACAAGCACCTGAAGGCGCTCGAGGACAAGGGTTTCATCCGCCGCCAGTGGAATCGCTCGCGCGCGATAGAGATCATCGAACCGGCGGACGGCCGCGCGCGTCGCGTCCCGCTGGTCGGCTGGTTACAGGGAGGGCACCCGATCGAGCGCATGCAGAATTCATCGAGCGTGTCCGTGCCCGAGGACCTGGCCGGTCGCGAGGCGACCGTGGCCCTGCAGGTGCGCGGCCGCAGCCTGCACGACGAGTGCCTGGATGAGGGCGACTATGTGGTCATGGCCCGCCGCGATCAGATCCGCGACGGCGAAACGGCCGTGCTCGTCATGGCCGATGGTTCGGCGCAGGTCCGTTCACTGCAGTCCAGCGGTGAGAATGTGCTCCTGCATTCGCGCCGCAACGGCCAGGTGCCGGTCAGCGTTCCACGCTGCGATATCCGGATAGAGGGCGTGGTGGTCGCGATCCTGCGACGCATGAGCCCTGTGAACTGAAAGCCCGCCCTGCGGCCGGCCAGTCGTTGACGCTCCGGCCGCGGGTCCCTACCATGCGCCTCACCGGATCCTGTCGGGTCCGGGCACCGTCCCGGAGGCGCTATTTCCTTGCTGTCCCTGCTCGAATTGGCTGGTTTCAGGTCGCCCGAAGGAGACGACTTCTTCGAGGTGCTCTTTGATCGCACGGGTAACCCGTCGCGCAGCTTCCGCATGGAAGGCGGGATCGGCTGGCGTCCGGCAACCAATGTCTGGGAGACCACGGATGAACTGGTGGTCCAGGTCGACCTCGCGGGCATCGAGCGCGATGCGGTCGAGGTCTGGTTTGACGGCCTGCGCCTGCTGATTCGCGGTAGTCGTCCGGATGCCGGACGCGGTCTGCGAACGCATTTTCACAAGCTGGAGATTCCGTCCGGTCCCTTTGAACGCTGGATCGTGTTGCCCGACAGCGTCGACAGCAGTCGGGCCAGTGCCAGTTACAGGCACGGCTTCCTGCTCGTGCATATTCCCTTCGGCGACGCCGTGTCGGGTGGCCGTCGGAGCATCCAGATCGATTCCTGAGCCTGACGCCTGCGCCCATGGCGCGAGGAGAGAGCGTGACCACCAGAATTTCGCCCAAGCCGATCGACGCCGACGACGCGCTCGAGATCCCACCCGAGCTCGCGGTCCTGCCGGTCAGTGACGCGGTCATCTTCCCTTACATGATGGTCCCGCTGGTGCTCTCGGATTCGGACCTGCTGCAGCTCGCCGACGACGTGCTGGCCGACAACCGTGTGCTCGGTGCCTTTACCCAGTTGCCGGACGATGACGGCGATGACGGCGGTGAAGGCGGTGAAGGCGGTGAAGGCGTGGACGACGAGGATGAAGACGACGAGACCGCGCTCTACGAGGTCGGCACAGCAGTTGTGATCCAGAAGATGCTGCGTTTCCCCGATGGCAACATGCGTCTGCTGGGGCAGGGCATTGCGCGCATACGCCGCAAGCGCACGCTGCGCACCGAGCCCTACATGGTCTCGGAAATCGAGGTGCTCGAGGAGCCAGAGCCCGCCGACGCGCGCACCATGGCCTACATGCGCGGTGTCGCGAACAACTTCGTCAAGATCGTCGATGCTTCGGAGAACCTGTCAGACGAGCTCAAGATCGTGGCCATGAACCTTGACGAGCCCGGTCGTCTGGCCGACATGGTCGCCACCAACCTGGACATCTCGGTGGTGGAGAAGCAGCAGGTCCTGGAGACCCTGGATCCGCGCAAGCGCCTGGAGATCCTCAGCAAGACCGTGCTGCGCGAGCTGGAGATGGTCGAGCTGGGTGAGAAGCTGCAGAGCCGTGTGCGCAAGGAGATCGACAAGGAGCAGCGTGAGTACTACCTGCGCCAGCAGCTCAAGGCGATCCAGCGCGAACTGGGTGACACCGACCAGAACTCGGTCGAGCTGGACGAGCTGCGCGAGAAGATCGAGACCGCAGATCTGCCCGAGAACGTGCGCGAGGTCGCCGAGCGTGAGTACGATCGCCTGACCCGCATGAATCCCGGCGCCAGCGAGTACACGGTCAGCAAGACCTACGTCGACTGGATACTCGAGCTGCCGTGGCTGGAGAGCTCAGTAGACAACCTCAACCTGCGCAAGGCCGAGAAGATCCTCGAGCGCGATCACTACGGCCTGGAGGACGTCAAGGAACGCATCCTGGAGTTCCTGGCCGTCAAGAAGCTCAAGCAGGAGATGCGCGGCCCGATCCTTTGCCTGGTTGGCCCGCCCGGTGTGGGCAAGACCAGCCTGGGCAAGTCGATCGCCGAAGCCATGGGCCGGCAGTTCTACCGCCTGAGCCTGGGTGGCATGCGTGATGAGGCCGAGATCCGTGGCCACCGGCGGACCTACGTGGGTGCGATGCCGGGCCGCTTGATCCACGGGGTCAAGACCGCGGGTACGAACAACCCTTTGATCATGCTCGACGAGATCGACAAGCTCGGTCAGGACTTTCGCGGCGATCCTGCCAGCGCCTTGCTGGAGGTACTCGACCCCGCGCAGAACAACAACTTCACCGACCACTACCTGAACCTGCCGTTCGACATGAGCAACGTGTTCTTCATGACCACGGCAAATGTTCTGGACACCATTCCGCGCCCCTTGCGCGATCGCATGGAGATCATCCACCTGCCCGGTTACACGCGCCTGGAGAAGCTCGAGATCGCCAAGCGCTACCTGCTGCCGCGGCAAATCGGCGAGAACGGTCTGGGCAGCAAGGACATCGGCATCTCGGTCGCGGTGCTCAAGCAGATCATCAACGAGTACACGGCCGAGGCCGGCGTGCGTGGGCTCGAGCGCAAGATCGGTGCGGTCTGCCGCAAGGTCGCGCGCAAGGTCGTGAGCCAGCGCAAGCGCCGGAAGGTGTTGGTCTCGGTCAAGAATCTCGACGAGTTCCTGGGCTCGCCGGTCTACAGCGACGACGCGCGCAAGCCACGCCCGATGGTCGGTGTGTGCGCGGGCCTGGCCTGGACGTCGGTCGGTGGCAAGATTCTCTTCGTGGAGGCTGCGGCGATGCCTGGCCAGGGCAGGCTCAAGCTCACCGGCCAGCTGGGCAGCGTGATGCAGGAATCGGCCATGGCGGCCCTGACCCACCTGCGCAGCCGCTATGCGAAGACCGAGGAAGACGCGAAGTGGTTCGCCACGCGCGACATCCACATCCACCTGCCGGCCGGGGCCATCCCCAAGGACGGGCCCAGCGCCGGCATCGCCCTGACCACGGCGCTGATGTCGCTCTTCAAGGGGATTCCCGTGAATAACCGGGTGGCCATGACCGGGGAGATTTCCCTCACCGGCGAGGTTCTACCGATCGGCGGCCTGCTGCAGAAGGTCCTGGCGGCCCACCGGGCCGGTATGAAGCATGTGCTCCTGCCGGCCCTGAACGAGCCGGATCTGGACGAATTGCCCGATGAGGTGCTCGACGCCATCGAGTTCCACCCCGTGGAGCAGGTGGACGAGGTCTTCCCGTTGGCCCTGATGCGGCCCCTGGACTGATTCGCGGCGTTTGACCGCGCGGCAGTGCGCTGATAGCTTGGCGCCGTCGGACCCCGCAGCCCAGTGGGGACCGCCCCCGTGCATGGAGGCACAGAGCCGGGCGATGGCACCTTCGATCCTGCGAAAACTGCTCGGCCGCGCCGGTGGCGACGATGCCCCGCGCGGTGAGAGCTTCTCCCTGCCCGGCCAGCTCGCTCCGGGCTCGCGTGTCCTGCTGATCGCCTCGGGCGACCTCACCGACCTGCTTTTTGCGATGCCCCTGATCGAGGCCCTGCGCGACCAGATCGACGGCGTCCATCTTGGTCTGGTCTGCGACGAACGCACCGGCCAGCTGGTGCTCAGCACCGAGCTCTTCGATGACGCGATCGTCGTCGAGGACGACCAGCTCAGCCCCGAAGCAGAGAGCAGCGGTGAACTCGCCGCCGTGCTCACCGAAGACGAATGGGATGCAGCGATCCTGCTCTCGGCCACGCCCGATCCAGTGCGTGCAAGACTGGCCGGCCTCAGCCGCGCCCGCCTCAGGCTCGGCGCAGGTCACGAGGGTGCGTTTCCGCATCTGAACTGCGAGGTGCGCCCGCCCTCGGGCAATGGTTATCCCTACGAGCGCACGCGCACCTGGGCGCAGCTGCTCGGCCTGGATCCCGTTGCGGATTCCAGGTTGAAGTGGACGCCGGACGACAAGCGCGCGCGCCAGATGGCCCAGCTCATCCACTTCAACAAGCCGCGCAAGGAACAGAAGCTGATTGGCATCGACCCCGGTACGGGCAAGGCCGGCGCGCGCATCGCGATCGCTTCGCTGGCACTGATCGCCGATCACATCAGTCGCAGCATTCCGTCCAAGTCGATCGTGCTCAGCGCCGACCAGGACGAGTTGCTGGTGGAGGAGTTCGAGGGCCTGCTGTCGCAACCAGCGCTGGACCTGGCGCGGCCCACGCTGATGGAGATGGTGCTGTTTTTGTACCAGTGCGAGCTCTTCCTCTGCTGCAACAGCGATCTGATGCACATCGCGGTCGCCATGGACATCCCTACGGTGGCCTTCTTCACGCCCGAGGACGGCAGCTCCTGGGTGCCCGATCGAGCCCGGCGCCTGCGCATCATCCGGCCTGAGGCCGGCGCCGACCTGGATCTGGCAGATCTCATGGAGCAGGTGGTCTCGGTCCTCTCGGCCTGAGACTACCCGGACGGAGACCCATGCAGGATTACCTGAGAGTGCTTCGCATGCTCGGGGCCCACCGGGCGCGGCTCTCGGCCCTGGTGGTATGCATCATCATCGCGTCCACGTTGTCGACCCTGGGTGTGACCTTCATCTCGCCGCTACTGCGCGTGCTCTTTGATACTGACACCGGTGAGCGCACGGAGCTGGTGGTCGAACAGACAGAGGCCGGGTCTGACCCGGCCGGCGAGCAGGGCGTTGCGCTGCCCGGGCCGGTCAAGCGCTTCAAGGAAAATTCGGTCGCACGCTTTGACGCATGGTTTTACAGCGGCAGCAAGATGGACCAGCTCTGGCGACTCTGCATCGCACTGCTCGTGGTCTTCACGTTGCGCAATCTCTTTACCTTCCTGCAGGAAGCTCTCCGCGTCTCGCTCGAGCAGCTGACCATCCACCAGCTGCGCGAACAGCTCTATACGGAGATCCAGAGACTGCCCCTGGGCTATTTCAGCAGCGAGCGCACCGGCTACCTGATGAGCCGCGTGATCGTTGATGTCGACATGATGCGCGGCGCGATCGTGGGCGTATTCAAGGACTTCCTGAGCAATGGCCTGATGGGCATGCTGGCCCTGAGCATCGCCGCGCTGATGAGCTGGAAGCTGCTGCTCACGACACTGCTCGTCGTGCCCCCGAACATGCTGCTCGTAGCGTGGATCAGCCGCCGCCTGCGTCGCGGTTCGAATCAGGTGCAGGAAGAAATGGGCAACGCCGCGGCGGCCCTGCAGGAGATGATCAGCGGTATCAGGATCGTGAAGGCCTTTGACATCGATGGTCGTGAGAGCCAGCGCTTTGATGGCGTCAACGAACACTACACGCGGGCCTATGTGAAGCTGAAGGTGATGTCTGCGATCAGCAGCCCGGTGAGCGAGATGCTCGGCATCATTACGGCGGTCGTGATCATCGCCTTCGGTGGGCGGCTGGTGATCGAGGGACAGCTCAGGCCGGATGCCCTGGGCACCTTTCTGGGTGTGATCCTGTGGGTGATCGGCCCGATCAAGAAGATGATCAAGGCCAACAGCGCCTTGCAGGAGAGCCTGGCCGCGACCAGCCGCGTGTTCTCGATCCTTGATGCCGAAAAGGAAGGCGACGCGCAGGAGGTGCGGCGTACGGAGCTGCCACCGCTGCAGGACGCGCTGCTCTTTGATGGAGTCGACTTCGCGTACAACGCTGATACTCCGGTGTTGCGCGACATCAACCTGCGCGTCGGTGCGGGCGAGGTGGTGGCTCTGGTGGGGCCCAGTGGCGCGGGCAAGAGTACGCTGGTGGACCTGGTGCCGCGCTTCCACGAGCCCACCGGTGGCAGGGTAACGCTCGACGGCGTCGACCTGAACCAGTTCGACCTGGGCACGCTGCGCAGCCAGATCGGTGTGGTGTCGCAGGAAGTAATCCTCTTTCACGACACAGTCACGCGCAACATCGCCTTCGGTTCTGGTGATGTGTCGCCGCAGGATGTTGAAGCCGCAGCACGCACGGCCAATGCACACGAGTTCATCAGTGCCCTGCCGAAGGGTTACGACACCGTGATCGGCGAGCGCGGTCTGCAGCTCTCTGGTGGACAGCGCCAGCGCCTTGCCATCGCCCGTGCCGTGCTCAAGAATCCGCCCTACCTGATCCTGGACGAGGCCACCAGCGCGCTGGATACCGAGAGCGAGCGCATGGTGCAGGAGGCGCTGGAGCGCCTGATGCGCGGGCGGACCACACTGGTCATCGCGCACCGCCTTTCGACGGTCACGCGCGCGGACTGCATCGTCGTGATGCAGGAAGGCCGCATCGTCGAACGCGGCACGCACGCCGGACTCCTGCAGCAGGATGGCGCCTACCGCCGTCTCTACGAGATGCAGTTCACGGGAAGCGGAAAAGATGACGCTGGCGATTCTGCCGAACTGGCTCGGTGACCTGGTCATGGTCGAGCCGGCCCTGCGCGCCCTGCGTGAACGGGGCCCTTTGACCGGTCCTTTGACCGG
>Ga0164313_10000051_pt1 | contig 66045 bp, 35 predicted proteins | sample GuaBasSedimGuay4_FD_113735 | JGI IMG/M metagenome (GOLD analysis project Ga0164313, IMG submission 113735) | Subseafloor sediment microbial communities from Guaymas Basin, Gulf of California, Mexico - Guay4, Core 4569-4, 0-3 cm | ecosystem: Environmental > Aquatic > Marine > Hydrothermal vents...
TAGGTAGAATGCAAGCACCATCATCAGCTGATGCACCACAAGCAGAAAGAGAGCCTACACAGCAATCTGCTGCTCAAATTCCAAACCACTTCCCTTTTGGTGGATTGAAAATCATAGTTACCGCTCAGGTTCCTTTTGATCCAGCAACCAAGACTACAACGATAATCATGTTAGACGACATGGAAGTTGGAGCACTAGTTGTTGCAGAAGATCCAATGATGGAAGAATGGAATGATCCAGCTAGAGATATCCTAAAGATTAAGATGAGAGAAAGATACGGAATGGTATTATTCAATGAAGGTTTAGCAGTTTCGATTGCTAAGAACATCAGCATTGAAGCTAATGAAATCGTTCTACCTCCTCAAGCTACAATTGAAGGTATCGCACCTATCATACGCAAGCCTTAATAAGCTTCATGGTAGTAACAAACCTAAAAGGGTGGGCTCTTGCCCACCTTTTTTTTTGAGTATAAACATCTCGTATGATATACTTGTCTAACAAAAACAATTCATTACAAATGAGGAATAACATGAAAATCAAATTATCACTTATAGATAAAAATTTCTTCTTTCTGGGTGACTTCAACATGGTCAAAGGTGAAGAGCAAGAAGTGGATCTTGCTGATAAGCCAGACACATTTATTGCAAGCATTGCTAGTTCTATAGCAGTAGGAATACTAAAGTCAGAAACAACGCATAATGTCTTAGTAGGACTAATCAAAGAAGAAGACTATAGAAGCTCTATGGCCAGAAAATTAAGAGTTGACTTAAACAAGACTCAAGACTTAATTGAAGTTAAGCCAGTAATAACCAATATTGAAGTAGAAGAAGTAGAAGAAGTAGAAAAAGTAGAAGAAGACTACAACGAGTATTTATATTCGCTTCTATTAGGATCAAATAGATCTGTATCTACAAAAATAAAGGAAGCGGATTTATCTGATGAAGACAAAGAAGCACTTTTAGAATCAGAGAAGAACGGTAAGAACAGAGCTGTAGTTAAAAAACTATTGAGTGCATAAGACATGTATAGTGAACTAGAAGTAACAGAAGTACTGAATACACCAGAAGAGTTGAAAGCATTCCCGGTAGAGGGAACTGTTAATATCTTGTTTAAGGGTAAACCAAATCCAGTAAATGTAGGTGAGTATGCATATCTTGTCAGACATGACAATGATATGGATGTTAATTTGCCTGGTATCTCTGATGGCTCAATGAGACAAGTCGGATATGTACAAGTAGATAGATATGATAAAATAGAATCAACCATAATCTTCACAGAAGAAACGGTAGATGAATCATGGGTATTATCTTTTACACCACAGGAAGCATTAATTACTAATGCTGCATACTTTTTAGTTCTAAGTAAATATCTTGTACCAGAATACTATGAAGTAAATAAAACTATTTCATATGGACCTTCTGAAGTTAGCATAAATACAGAACAATCAGCAACTAGTGAAGTTGCAGATTGGACTATTGAAATAATTACAGAGTCGGTATTATCTGCTGGCTCTCATATTATAGAATTCTCTGTATTAAAAGATGGAGGCTCATATGCACCATCAGTCACTCTTAATATAAGAAGAGATAACTTCATCCTATCAGAAGGAATAGAAGTCGTATTTAGTCCTGACATACCATTCTTAATAGGCGAAACATTCACTATATCTACAACAGATTTCACAGGTATAGAAGATACACTTATACAGAATATAGAAACTAATATACATTCTGATATAATAGCTCCGTCAGAAGAAATACAATCTGAAAGAATCAATAATGCTGACATTGTCAAATTCTATGAAGACAATGGCTGGACACAAAGAACATGTGGCACAGATGAAGAAGTATTAAATGAACCAGTTAACCCTGGTGATCCAATAGTAAGTGATATCTCTTCTCGGTTCATAAATCCAGGCACAATCATTATAGATTGTGGTGCAGAGATAAGTCCTTACTCCCTAATAGATTCAGTCTTTAACATAGATATAAGTTACGCATTTAACAATTTTGTATTACCAGAAATGGGATACTACAATGAAGATGCACAATATGTAATATACTATTCAATAGTAGATAAGAATTTTATAAAGTTAGAAACACAAGAGAACACAGAACTAGTACCTCCAGGACAACAGTTCATCTTACTACCTAGGATATAAAAATGGCAGAACAAGAAGATTACCTTTCATTTAGGCCAAGTGCTTTTTTGGAGTTCTACTTCATTCACTATGAAAATGCAGGAGAATTAATATCCAAGTACAAATATGAGCCATTAATAGTATACAATGAGGCATCATCCAGCTGGGTATCAATACCAGAAGATGCATCACATCTAGACTATGAAACGTATAATCCATTATACTTCCCCAAATTCTTTGATCAAGATACAGCTCGAATAAGACCAATAAGATATAACACTGCTCCTGATACAAACTTCTTATCGGCCACCACCAGATGGCTAGACGATATAAATTATGCACCCTTCATAAGGATTTATCATAAAGCTAATATAGACGGAACCACCTCCATATTAGACTTTGATCGTAGAGAAATAATATACGACATAGATATATACTTTGGTGAATACTACCTCCTTAGCAACAACTATAAGACAATAAAAAGATTTAATATAAAAACAGAGCTACTACAGAATGATAAAAACAGTACTGCTTTTCAGAATCTAAGAGGTGAGTTCTCATATCCAGATGAAACAATAGTTGGTAAAGAATCATCATACCTAGAGTGGTCTTTTGGATACGCACCAATTCCCCCAGATCAAAGACCGGATCACCTATATGCACCAAGAATAGCACCAACAATATATGAGCCAGTACATACTGAAAGTAGAAGACCATGGAAGAGTGTTAGGGAAACATGTTTATCTTGGTTTAGGGTGTATGATAAGACGAATATAAATAAACAACTATTTGATAGAACAATAAGCCCAGACAGCACAGTCTGTACAACTAAATGTACAATAAGCCATAGTAAACTAAAGAACTATCTAGATGAAACATTCGACTTCTCTTCTTATACAAACAGAGAAGCTTATTATGATATAATCATGTATCCTCCATCTATGTATCTATACCCTTCAAATTCTGTTATAAAAATAGTAGAACCAGAAGTAAATACTGTAAATAAATTTACTGATGTGATAATATTTGAAGCTCCAAAGAACTTCAAGACAGATGGTAATTTGCATTACAGAATAGACTTCTATGGATTCAGTACTACTCAAGAGGCAATATTCAAGACCTCGTCTTTTATAGAAGACGAGGGTCATGAGCCCAGGAATTGGTATTTCTCAAAAGATGACATGAAGACATGGGAATACATCACCGAAAACAGACCAACATTTGATAATGGATTTGATGATGATAATGGGTCTGATGGTATATTCACAACACATATTAAGTATGCTCTATCAAGAGACATCTTTAATATGGTTAAGAATACACCAACAATAATATTTAAGATATACCAAATAGATGGTACTCTAGTTCATCTGTTTAAGACAAGCAGATTTACACTATCTTATCACAATGAATTAACGTAAAAATAAACAGGAAAAAATAATGGCTAATATAGTATTAAGACTAACATCAGGAAGCGGAAGTGATACAGCAACAGAACCAAATGCTTCTCTTGGTGGAGCAATGGGTACCAATGTCGGAGCTGTAATAACAACAGCAAGTACCACACTAAACAATTTATTCGACAACATCTCTAAATTAGAAAATAGTGACGGCATAGTCGATCATAGATGTATTATGATACATAACGATACAGCAATATCAGGAGCAGTATTTGCAGGTGGATCTGTATATGTAGATGAAGCAGCAAATACCAAAGCTGGTATTCAAATAGGATTTGGTAGTGCGACAAAAAACACACCAGAAACTATAATTGCTGACGAGAAGAACGTACCGGCAGGAGTCGTATTTGGTTCACACACCTCTGGAAATGCTTTAACTTTCCCAACTGACATGGTGTTAAATCCAGGTGATTACTTAGGTGTCTGGATAAGAAGAGAAGCACAAAATGTATCAGGTTCTGGTACAGTGACAGATATAATTAATCTGGTGGTTAGAGGCGTAGAGTAATGTCTGTATTTTCACATAGAGGCATAAATTTTTTTGTTGGTGCAGATACAGAAGATCTATACGCTGAGTTTAGTGAATTAGACAATGTAATGTCTTATGTGAAATACTCTGCATATCCCGGAGTGGAGTTGTATTCAAATGGTGTAAACTATTATGCATATGCTCCAGATGAAGATGTGACTTTACCAGGAGAAGAGCTTGAACTGCAAGCAGATATAGAAGAGAAAGGGTGGGATTTAGAAAAGATAAATACACCACATCCAATGTTGTATCCAAGTAAGCCACCAGAGTTTGGTCAAGGAGTATTTGGCTTCCCAGTCGCATTATTCAATACGACTGGTTCGGAAATTACAGACTATATACTGCAAATAGCCCATACCTCCCTATTAGAAGTTAGTAATACCTTCCTAGATGAAGTAAATGATATAGCAAAATTTGTAGTTTATAATGGTGAGATAAAATTCAACATAGAGGATCTAGAACTAGGTAGTTATGTGGGACAAGCAATGACCATATCCTATCAGTACAGTGATGGCCCCTCTTCTTTTTCTGGCCTAACATCTTCGATTACAAATCAAAGACCAAGCATAGGCATATATGCAAACATGACAGAGTATAGTACAACAATACTCAGCTTCGAGGTAGTAGGAGATATCTACGAGATAGAGGTCCACATTGATAACCCTTCTTATGACTCAGACGGTATAAGAAGAGTTAATTTTATGGCACCCACTAATCAAGAGTTAAGGATCCTCCCCTTGGGAGAAGGCACCTATATCGCCAAGGAGGATCCAGACTATGGTGTGGGTGCCATATTAGATGATACTTTTCCGGATACCCCTAACACACATGGATTAATATCCTGGACATACCTAACAACTGAATCGGCAATGTCCGCACCAGCAGTAACAAATACACCAGTTATAAAATTTGATATCCCAGCAGGTGGTGTTATAAAGTTTATGATTATAACGTGGAAGGATGACCATCTTTCGTTATTTCGTAATGGTTTTTATATGAGACTTTTTGAATAAAAAAATATGAGCATACTTTACAAAAGCAGAATATTAGATAGCTCTCCAGTAGCATACCTTAGGTTTGGTGAAACATCAGGACTGACAGCAGTAGACGAAATAGGTTCCGCAAATGGAATCTATTCGTCAAATGGTATAATAGGTGGAGAACCATTAGTAACCAATGAGACAGATGGATCTGCCAATTTTAATGGTTCAACATATATACACCTCGGTAGTAGTATTAGAGACCTGTTTAACGGCAAACAAGTTATAACAGTAGAGTTTTTAATTAAACCAAACTCGCTAACTGGACCAAGGATGATACTATCGTTACCTGGTTATGGTAATAATGTAGCTCCATTCATATGTTCTGACCCAGCTTCAAGAGATGAAGCCTCCTGTTTGCTTCCTGGATCCTGCTCTAATACAAACTATGCCGATAAGAACTCCTGTGAGACCGCTACAGAGACTTGGACAGCAGCAGAATGCTCTGACCCTGGTCATACCGATCAGAGCTCTTGTGAGGCTGCAGGAACATGTTCTGATCCAGCCCAGCTTGACGAATCAGCTTGTGATACTGCAGGTGGAACCTGGACACCTGAAACATGGACAGAAGGTTCTTGTTCAGATCCAGCATTCGCAGATCAAACATCTTGTGAAGGTGCTGTACATGAATGGACACATGATAATACATGGACAGAATGGCCTGGATGGCTAGGCCATCAAGCAATATTTCAGGTATACACTGATGGCACAAAGATATCAGCTGCTGCTGCCACAAGTCTATATGATGGGTGGTTTACAGAGAGCAGTTCTAATGCACTATCATCTGGCACTATTTCTCATGTAATAGTAGAGGTGGATTATTCTACTGGCAGAATAGAAATACTTGTTAACAACTCTTTAGTTGCATCAGCAACTGGAAGCCCAGAATCAAGCACAGTCGTATTTGACAATGGAGATATAGCTGGTGGATTTGAAGATGCCATAGCATCTATACCAAAAATGACTGATGTATCATTTAATATATCAGCCTCTATTGATGACATGTCCTTCTACGATAGAGTATTAACAACCCAGGAGAAATCAGAACACTACACTGAAGCACTAAGTGATATTGAACCAGTAGAATTATCATTCCAATTATCATGGCAATCAACACCTGCTACAAAAGCATGGATGCCATTATTCACTGTAGATTTATATACCGAATATGATGAGGTATCTGAATATACTAGTCTTCTATACAATATAGAGACTCTTAATGAAGAAGGTAATGTATTTAAGTTTAAATACAAAGATACTGAAGCCGACTCTATATATGCATTCAGGCTTAGATATAGAGAAAACTATATACCTGTTGAAAGAAGATACTCTCAGCATCTTAGATATATATCAGATCATATAGATGATATCTCAAATTCATTTAGCTTTAGATATAGCACACAGATTAAACAAGAAGGATTACCTCCATACACATTTAGATTCAGATATACATTAGATATAATAAATGATGGAGATTACACTTTTAACTTCAAATATTTTTATAAAAAGTCAGATATAGTAACTAATGTATTTGGATTCCCTTATCATATAAGGACTATTGGTGCACAAGCAACAGGGTCCGAAAATTATGAAATAATAGATAACGGTGATGGAACATACGATTATAAATTTAGATTAGAATCAAGAAGAATAACAATTGGAGACTATGAAGCTGTCATTGATAGTGGCTCATCATATTCAGCATTCTTCGTACCATTTATAATAAACTATCCAACAGAGTTACCACAAACAGTAATTTTATATGATCAATATGGATTAACAATAACAATAGAGTGGGAAGGTTTAGATTTTCAAAACATAGAGTTCCACTTAAGAGATGTAGACATAGATTCCTCATTATCCATAACTGCATACAGAATTCATGAAGATGAACACCTACCCATGTTTGAACTCATACCTAAATGGCAGAGTTATATATATGTAGATGAGAATAGTGAATCAGAGCTAGTACAACTAGACTCAGAAGAATTTAAGATACTTCCCATACAGCCAGAAACTTGTTGTATATTAAAAACAAGAGAGATATGTGAATTACCAGCAAGGAAAGGATTTAGCGACTTACTTCCAGAAGAACCATCAATAGAGATACCAGTAGATACCATTCAGGTAGGTGAGATGCTTCTAATGATAGAAGAGCCAAGATCATCATACGTATATGATGATACCTATCAGGCTGTTATAACATCTACACGTGTTGATGCAACATGGGATGATATAGCAGCTATAGGAACAGGAGATCCAGAAACTGAAATAAATCCATTTGTAGATATGAATATAGCCGTACCTGGTTTAACTGAATCAGTATTTGTAGGAAACCAATCCTTTCCATTAAGTGATTATCCGATAAGACCACTATCTGAGATAGCAGCAATAGCTGCTTTCGAAGAAGGTATATCAAACTGGAATGAAGGATCTATAACCGTAGACTTTGAATTCAATCCCGCTATCAGACCAAGATCCTCAGAAATAGAAAAATATGAAGACCACATATTCATGGATGGAGAATGGGTAGGACAACAAGAAACATTAGCAATAAAACCTGGAACCTCTCTATATATAATAAGATCAATTAAAATACCTAATAATAGAATGATGGTATTAGTAGCATATAACACTAGTGATATATATTTCTATATCATAGATGAAGATGCAAATCTTCTAAGAGAAGAACTAATTATTGGGAATGATTTATTACTTCATTCTAAAGTAGCAGGAACAGTCTTGGGTAACGGCAATATAATGATTGTCTATGAGACAGATAATATAGCTCTATTCAAAATATATGATAATGATGGTAATCTAGTAATAGACGAAACAGAAGTTGCAACTGATAGTTACGAGTTTGGAATTACTACATCACATGATGGTAATGCTGTAGTACTAATATATACATATGATAGTGGTACAAGTGATAGAACTATAACAATTCACACATTTGATCAGAATGGAATACCATTAAATACATTGTCTACAACAGGTGTTGAAGCATTGATTAATTCTATTCCAGTCATGATAGAGAATGGTGACAATAAGATTGTAATCCTATATGAAGGTAATAACTCCTGGGGCTATCAGATTACATATAATACACTTACTAATACATGGGTATCAGCAACACCATATAGATTTACTACATATAATTTCTCAAACCCAAGAGGAGTGATGAAAGAAAATGGTGAAATAGTAGTAGTACATTATCGTGGAAATTATGGAGATGCATACCTTGCACGATTCACCAATAACGGAACCTTTGTAAACTTCTATTCAGTATCTTCAAACTCACATCCTAATCCAGATATCATAGCAACCACAGAAGGAATGTATAAGGGTGGATATGCCATAATACACAACTATTCTTCTACTGGATACATAAGACAGTATGATAGTGAGAACACATACAAGAAGAGATATTATATGCAAAATAATTCTAATTATTCTCAGCACATGACAATGGTGTCAATTGATGGTGATGGGAATATGATGGCGGCATATAATAACTATTATGACAGAACAGAGAATTACTTTAGGAAATTAGAACAAGATTATATATCAATAGTAGATAGAGACATCAGAAGATCTTCAGATGCAATCATAGATAGGAAACAAGGATTTAGTTTATCAATGATAGACGGATTTATATTTTCTACACAGCTAGTAAGAATAGAAAGAGACATATCCTATATAGAGGGAGATCCAACTCTTACAGGAGACATTTCCCCAATGGAACATGTCTTCGTTGGAGCATCAGAATTCCTACCTAATCAAAATGAACTAGGAGTAGGTACAAATAATGATCCCATAGATATAAGTTCAGATATTATATCTACAGGAAGCGTGAAGCCAAGTACGATAGATACAGATATGATAGAATATATTGAATTCATTACGCCACCAGTGATACCTGATGGTGGATATGCTTTAGCTGATACTGATCATTATGGAGAAATATATAGATCACAAGAGACTGGAAATGCATATTACGCTTTCAATTTATTGGATCCCCTACATCAGAATCCAAATGACATATCAAATCAAGAAAAAATTAATTGCATGATGAGGGTAAGAAATACAGATATGCTAATAGCCGCTACTAGTGGTGCAGGATATGAATATTCAGGAATATATATATCAGAAGATGGTGGGACTAATTGGAGACACTCAGGTTTACCATTATTTAATTCATGGAACTCATTAAGTAGACCAGCATTTGCAGCTTTTAATTCTAATAGAGGCGAGTATATGTATAATGATGGTGATTCACAAGAGTCATATATAACAGCAGATCTATCAAGCAACCCTAAGCGCTGGACACGACTACCAAGACACACTAATGATAATAATATATCACGTGGATTTACATACAACAGTGCATCAGACACATGGTATAAAGCAAGTTATAAAGCTGTTTATGCTAGTCAAGATTCTGGACAATCCTGGATAGAAGTAGTTAAAGATTCAGTAGGTATACCGGGTTATCGATTTGATGCTTTTTCGGGGATAGAGATAGATAGCCAGAATAATGTATGGATAGCAGGCATTATGCAAGATGATGCTACAACTACTTATTCAGTAGTTATAGTTAAACTAATACCATCAGATCCGTTAACTCCTATCGTAACATGGAGCTATGAATATACTAATAGTGGAGAAAGCTACAGAGACTATGGGTTGATAATTGATGCATCAGATAATATACACTTCTATAATAAAAATGAATCTACATCTAAGTATGTCGTATTAAAAAGCACTGATGGTGGTGTGACATTCATAGAGAATGATTTAATATTCTTATATGATGAATCTACATACCCATTCGGGATGGACGTTGGAATACCTTATCAATATACTTACATAAATAATTTATTCTACATCATAGAATATGGATCAAACTACAATAGAGTATTTAAAAGTGTAGATGGAATTTCTTGGGATTTTGTTATAAATTCAAGAAATTCAGATGATGATGTAAAAATAAGCTGCATACATCCAATAATAACTTAAAAATAGAGAAAGAATAAAGTGTCATTCATAACAAATTATCAGATGATTAAAATTAGAGATCAATTCCCTAAAGAGAACCGTGGCTATACGAAGTATAGATACTATTTAATAGACTTAGATTTTTCAGAATATGAAAATGAACCAAATCATCTAACTACTGTATTAAAAAATATAATAATTAATGCTCCATCAGCTGGAGCACATAGCTATATTTGTGGATATAATTTTTATGCTAAAGCCAGAAACAAAACAGGAGAAGGTACATATTCTAGTTGGTCAACACTATCATCTGCTAACTTATCTAGATTACCACCAGAGTCAACTGGGTTTGTTCAAAATATAGGACAAAGTATGACAGGTACTTTACCAGTTGTGAGGAGTGAAAATGAAGATGGTGACATTAATCCGATGGCAACAGGATGGCTAGATACATACTATGTCCCAGGAGTAGACTTAAAAAAAATTGGTATTTCATTTCCATATTCAACTAATGACCAATTATTAATACAGGTTAATAATACAACAGATCTATTAAGTAGTTATAGTCAATCAGATATTCGTGGATATGATGGTAATATAGAATTAAATGTAACACTAGAATTAGAAACTGAAACAACAGATCAGGAAATACCATCTGGATTCATAGCCATACTAGAACCAAGTAGTTCTCTACTTGTTTCAGAAGAAGTAGTATCAATAAAATCTTATAGTGCATGTGGAGTTACTTGTACTGGAGATTTCAGTATCAATTGGGGTGATGGAGAATATATAGAATATGCTTCTGGAGCTTCTGCATTAAGTGTTCCAGATGGAGTGATGGTTGTACGTAATACTGCAGGTGGAGCACCAATCACAAATATACAGTTTACAACAGATACATATGAAAAGATAAATCTATATAAAGCGGATACATTAGTTTCATTAGAAAGTATGTGTAAAGACCTTTCTCAATTAAAAAGTTTTTCAGCAACTGGATTATCAGATATAACAAGTTTTGCCAACACATGGGAAAACTGTAGTGGACTACTAGAATTAGATATACCAGATTCAAGTCTAGTAGAAGATTTTTCATATGCATGGGCAAATTGTTCAGGGCTAACTTCATTTCCTTTATTAAACACAAGTGCAGGAACAAACTTCGAAAGAACATGGAGTAACTGTACAGGTTTAACAACTATGCAACCATTAGACATGTCATCTGGAACAAACTTTTCAGGTGCATGGTATCAGTGTTCTGGATTCTCAGAATTTCCACAGCTAGATGTATCTAATGGAACTGATTTTTCATATGCATGGTACAACTGTAATTTCACTTCATTCCCATTATTAAACCTTGGTGATGGACAGAATTTTTCATATGCATGGTATAGTTGTAATGGATTGCCAACATTACCTAATTTAGATTTAAGTAGTGGAACCGACTTTTCATATACATGGGGAGAGTGTACTGGTCTTGCAATATTTCCTCTACTTGATCTTTCTTCTGGAATAACTTTTCCTAATGCATGGTATAACTGCAATAGTATTTCATCTTTTCCTACTCTAGACTTAAGTAGTGGAACTGATTTTTCATATGCATGGTACAACTGTACTAGCTTAACAGAATTTCCAGTTGTAGACTTAAGCAGTGGAACCAACTTTACTTATGCTTGGTGCAACTGTTATAACCTAGAAAGCTTTCCAGATACATTAAACTTATCTAATGGGATAGACTTCTCATATGCATGGTACAACATGGATATGTTAGAGTTCCCACTAATAGATTTATCATCAGGACAAATATTTGATGGAGCATGGCAAGTATGTAGTAATTTTACATCGTTCCCACTATTAGATTTATCAAGTGGAACTAGCTTCTCCAATACATGGAGAGACTCTACTTTTGAAGTGTTCCCACCGCTAGACTTATCTAATGGAACTGATTTCTCATATGCTTGGTATGATTCTAGTATAATTGATTTTCCACTCTTAGACCTTTCTAAAGGAACTAATTTTGAAAGGGCATGGTATAGTTGCTGGAATATGGTAACCATGCAACCCTTAGACTTGTCATCAGGAACAAATTTTTCGCATGCATGGTATCAGTGTGAGAGCTTGGTAGAGTTCCCATTAGTAAATTTATCTTCAGGAATCAACTTTTCTAATGCTTGGGATGATTGTAGTAGTATGACTTCCTTCCCAGAAATAGCAATGCCACTAGGAGAAAACTTTTATTATGCATGGTCTGGTTGTGGTTCAATGTCTGATTTTAAAGCAACAGACTTGTCATCTGGTATTGATTTTGAATATGCATGGAGTTACTGTGGATCACTAAAAGTGTTCCCATCATTAGATATATCTTCTGGAACTAATTTTTATTTTGCATGGTATGATTCTGGGTTAACTACTTTTAATGATATAGATATATCAAGTGGAATTAATTTTGATAATGCCTGGTATAGTTGTAGTTCCTTGGCTACATTTAATAATGTTAATATTGCATCTGGAACTAATTTTTATCAAGCATGGGCCTATTGTAGTAATATGAATAGCTTTGATAATGTAGATCTAACTTCAGGAGAAAGCTTCTATAAAGCATGGTATAGATGTTATAAATTAAAAACATTTAGTGCGACAGGTATGTCATTAGGAACAACGTTCTATCAAGCCTGGTATCAGAACCGAGAGCTAAAAGAATTTATAGCCGGAGATCTTTCTAGTAGTACAACGTTTTACTATACATGGTATCAGTGTTATAAATTAAAAACATTTATAGCTGGTGACATGAATTTAGCAACTGACTTTAGATATACCTGGTATGATTGTAATGAATTAGAATTATTCAAAGTAAAAAGTATGGGTTCAGGAACTAATTTCTATAGAGCGTGGTATAGATGCTATGTTATGCATACATTTAAAACAACGGATATGAGTTCAGCAGAAAACATAAGTTATGCTTGGTATCAGTGCTATAGAATGAAAAGCTTTCCAGCAATAGACTTATCATCAGCTACTAATGCATATTATGCTTGGTATCACTGTGATGATATGGTAGGCTTTTCTGCTACAGGATTAGGTAAATCTGGATCTATCAATTTACAATATGCCTGGTATTATGCACTTGGATTAAAATGTCTAGCAGCATTAGATAGTACAACTGCTACAAGTACATATAGGATGTTTTGGAATACATCCTTAGAACATCCAAATGGCACAGAACAAACTGCACTATACAATAGAACACTAGACTATACTAATGAATTTGATTGTCCACAGCTAGATTTATATGCAGTAGCAACACCATTCAATTTTGTTGATTCATGCACAGTGGGTGTAATGGAGGATTACCAGGTAGACTGGGGTGATGGAGCATGGATAGATTACACTGGTGGTAATACTGCATCAGCAATACCAACTGCTGACATTAAAATAAGAAATAAACCAGGTGGAAAAAATACTCCATACATGGGATTTATATCTGACACCTTTAAGGATATAAAAATATTAAACGGTAGTAGTCTATTAAGCTTAGAATATATATGTTATGGATTAACAAAATTAGAATCATTTTCTATATCTATTGCAGATAGATCATATTCATTAGAATCTTCTTTTGAGAATTGTACCAGTCTAGTAAGTATAGCAGGCCTAGAAGAGTCATCTCCAGAAACAACAGAATTTGCATTTATGGATTGCACATCACTAACCTGCCTATCGGGATTAGATACAACGTCATCTACTAATACTAGTAATATGTTTGATAACACACCATCTTTGGTAGCTCCAAATGCACAAGCTCAAGCCGAACTTGAAGCTAGTGCATTATGGGATAATTCAGGCTTCTGCCCCGTATTAGATTCCAGAGCTATAGTAGGAGCAATACCACTAAATTTAACAACATCATGCAGACTAACATGTACTGGACCTTATGAAGTAGATTGGGGAGATGGTAACATAATACAATATGCTTCTGATGTTTCTGCTCAAGCAGTCCCAACAGGAATCATAATAGTATATCCACAAACACCAGGTAGCGTAAGCAGAATAAGATTTAATACAGATACATATGAGGAAATCAACATAGTTGATGGTACGAGTATGACTAATCTAGATTCTATGTGTAATGGATTAACTAAGCTAGAAGCATTTAATGGTACCAACTTACATAATGTAACTAACTTTAGATATGCATGGTATAGCTGTAGTTCACTAGAAGCATTCCCGTCATTAAATCTCAGTAGTGGAACGAACTTTGAACATGCATGGGAATGGTGTCAAGCTCTTATTTCATTTTCTGGTATAGACCTATCATCAGGTATTGATTTTAATAGTGCTTGGACTGTGTGTAGTGCATTAACGGAATTCATTATAGACGATATGGGTAGTGGTATAACCTTTACTCATACATGGGATAACTGCCCAGAATTAGCAACTGTATCTATAGGAGATCTACATTCAGGACAGACATTTGTGGCAGCTTGGCAAAACTGTTATAAGATTACAACAATGGATATACCTGATTTACCTGCCGCACTAGATGTTTCATATGCTTGGTGGGAGAATAATGCTTTAGTAGATTTCCCAGAAGTAATACTTAGTGCATGTATTAATTTTGATAGTGCATGGAGTGGGTGTACTAAACTTGAGAATTTACCAAATACCCTAGATCTAAGTAGTGGAACAGAATTCTATCGTGCATGGAGAAACTGTAATGCTTTAATTTCATTTCCAATGACAGATATGTCATCAGCGACAGATGTAAGACTTGCATGGGAATCTTGTAATTCACTAACATCATTCCCACCACTATCTTTGCCTAACTGTACTGATTTTGATCAGACATGGTATGAGTGTGAAAGTTTATTAGAATTTCCAGATACTATAGATTTATCAAATGGAATTAATTTTTCATATACATGGTATGGTTGTTGGAGCCTTACAACTTTTCCAGCTTTAGATTTATCATCAGGATTGAGCTTCTACTATTGTTGGAATAACTGTACTGGTCTAACCACATTTGGTATGGTGAATATAAATAGTGGAACAGACTTTGAAAGTGCATGGTATAATTGTAATAGCTTAATAGAGTTTCCAGTATTAAGTTTCCCTGCTGGAGAAAACTTTAGTAATACATGGGCAGAGTGTAGTTCATTAGAAACATTTCCTTCAGATATAGACTTATCAAATGGAACTGATTTCTCTAGTGCATGGTATAAATCTGGATTAACAACATTTCCACCTCTAGACTTAAGTAGTGCAACTACAGTTAATAGTGCGTGGTATTATTGTCAGTATTTAGTAAGTTTTTCAGCAGTAAATTTTGGAGTATGTACAGATTTCACATATGCCTGGAGACAGTGTTATGATTTAGAAATATTCTCTTCAGATATAGATTTGTCAAATGGAGAAGACTTTTCATATACATGGTACGATTGTCAAAGCATAGTTGACTTTCCACCGCTAGATTTATCTTCTGGTCTTAATTTTAGATATTCGTGGGCTAGGTGTATGTCTATTGTATCTTTTTCTTCTGGAATAAATATTTCATCTGGAACTAGTTTTGTCCATACATGGGATTACTGTTATAACATGACTAGTTTTCCTACTCTAGACTTAAGTAGTGGAACTGATTTTGATAGTGCCTGGAGACAATGTACTGCGTTAGAAATATTCCCTTCAGATATAGATTTATCAAATGGAACGAACTTCTTTTATACATGGTCTTATTGTGATGGCCTAACTAGTTTTCCAGTAATAAATTTTGCTTCTGGAACTAATTTTGAATATACATGGTATTATTGCCAGAATCTTTTATCCTTCCCAGCACAAAGCTTTCCAGTTGGCACTAATTTCAGATATGCTTGGTACAGATGTAATTCCTTATTAACTTTTGGAGCATGTGATTTTAGTAAAGCAACAAACTTTTATCGTGCTTTTTATGATTGTCAAAATATGGTAAGCTGGAGTGCTACAGGAGCAGGAACAGTCAGATGTGATTTCTACTATTGTTTTTATAGAAATTACGATTTAAAATGTATATCAGAGATAAACACTCTGCTTGCATCAAATACATACAGAATGTTTTATTCATGTAACTCATTAACTGCGCCGAATTCAACAGAAAGATCTCAATTAGAATCAAGAAACTTAGCATATGTTAACCCAGGATCATGTCCTTGATATTAAATAATACACAAACAGGAAATAAGTAATGGCATACTTCCCATGGAAGAATGGAGCATCAATACCAGTATCAGATTCAGTAAAAACTACCAGAGGAATACCAGACGGAGTAGGACTGAATGGATCTATATGGCCTAGATCTATTAACAATGGAGAATCTCCACCACCAATAGATGAGTCTAGGTGGGGTGAAAAAACACTGTGTATTTCAATGCACAGTTTAGTAAATAATATTGGTAGCAATATATTACATGTAACACCATTCAAGATGCTAAGATCCAATATAGCTAGACAACCATATGATATAATGTCTTCAACAGCAGTTGATGGACTATCCACACCAAGAGATGGATGGAATTCTAATGATCCGGAAGTAGGGGATAAATTCCAAGCAGATACAACCAATGCCTGCATAATAAATGATAAGATATTTGTATCTACTAATGATTCATTGATATATAAACTATATAATTTAGGCTCAGACACAGAGCCTGAATTTATAATACTTGAAATAATAGATCCAGCAGAGTTATATCCAACGATAAACAGAACGTCTACACTCAGAGGATTGGATAATTCAATAAGTAAAATTTGGTTATGTGAATCTATTAACAACTATTTATTTATATTATTCGTAAATAAACTATTCATACTAGAGTATGACATAGAAGCATCCTTAAGCTATACGATTAGATATGATGGTTTCATACCATATATAAACACAAAGTATGCATTCTCCACTAGTGACAACTCTTCACCATTATCACCAGGACGTTACATAGACGGATCAAGAGAAATACCAGAATATAATGATTTCATTGGATGGAAGGATCAAGCATTTGTAGATGGCTATGATTATGATGCAACAAGAACATCTCATAGATATAATCCAATAGCATACAATAATGATCTAATATCCCCAAAGTGGATGGGAGATCCATCTTCTGGATTTTTCATAATGTATAACACTTCATCCAGTATAATTGAGTATGGCTCTACTCCGTGGCCATTGACCTGGGATATATGTGAATTTATACCTGGTGGAGAATATGGCGGTAGCTATGGCAGGATATCTACATTAAATATAGAAAGTGAACCTTCATTGAAAGAATCTTCACCAAGAGAAGGCCCATCAATACAAGTTATATCATCAGGAAGCGATTATGATCGTCTTAGAACTAACTATAGATTAATATCTATAGGATGGAATAGTGCAGGAGAGCCTTGGCCCTTCATGACCACTTCAGCAAGGAATGGTTCGATAGGATTCGCAGGTACGGTGATACCAAGGGTAGAATTAAAAGATTGGAAGATATCCAACAATGCTGTTGAGCAAGTGATTAATGTAAAAATAACTGGTGATAGCTCTGTCATAGAAGGACAAATGGCTAACTATACTGTTAGTATTACTGATGAAAATGACCAACCTTATATTCCAATAAACAACGTGACAGTTTACATAGGATACTTTCTTGGTGAAAATACAGAAGAATCAGATTTAAGTAATCCACTACCACAAATGACAATAGTTGGTGGAAGTAATACTGGATCATTTGTTCTCAACACAAATGATCAAGATGACCAATTAGATCTTAACAGATCAGTCGATGTCACCGTATTAGATATCCAAAGAGACGAATTCCAATTAGTATATATAGATACAAATCCAGTACATACAACAATAGAAGATAGTGAAGTTAAACCAATCATAGAATTCTTAATAGATTCACAAGATACGATAGAACAGATAACAACACTACAGGTAACTATAGTTGCAAATATAGCTCCAACAGAACAAGATATATTAGTTCCATTCCTGACAACCGGAACAGCAAATGAGAGTGCAGATTATACTAAATCGCATACAGATTTTGCAGTACTACCAATAGGAGCAAATAGTATAACTATCTCAGTAGATATAATATCAGATACATACATTGAACCACATAAGGAAATAATATTTACATTAGGTGATCCTCAATATGCCACACTTGGTAGTAAGGTACAACATGTGATTACTATTTTTGGTGAAGAATCAGTATCACTCGAAGAGGCAGCAGGACCAACCACATTAATATTTTCAAATTATTCATCTAATTTATTCTGGGGAAGAATTGGTGTAGGTAACAATAGCCCAAGTGCTATCTCCTCACCCGTACTTGCAGAATATAATTCTGCATCATTAGATACTGAAGTAACAGGTCCTGGAAGATTAACTTTTGATTGGAAAAATACCTCTAATGCGATTGTTAGATTGTCCGTAGTAGAAGTAGAAAATCAAGAAAACTATGCACAAATTAAAACAATGTATCCTAATACACCAGACTGGGAATCATCAAGTCATTATTTATTTACAGATACAGCTCTAATTATGGCTTGGGACATGAATGCAGAATCTGAAATTGTAGGAGATGGTTTCCTTATCGATAATATATTCTGGACACCTACAGCACAATTAGATTTAAGTAGTGCCGTGAGTGAAACTGGATATACATTTGCATCATCTGGAGACACTATGTTTACAGGACAAGATACGATGTTCAGTCCTAATGAGGGATCAGTATCAGCTGCAGCAATCATACCACCACCACCATTAGATAGCACAACAGTTATGTCAACAAGTGTAACATTGACAAGTCCTAACACAACATTATCGTTTGAATTCGCACTAATAGATGTCTATTATTACGATCAGCTTCTATTATACATAGATGGATATTACAGAGAAGAGTATTCAGTAAACTATGGATACAATGAAAACGAATTACATACAGTTACATATGAAGCATATGATGGTCCCCATGTGATAGAATGGAGATTCAAAAAGAAAACTAGTACTAATTATAAAAATGCCACAGTAGTAATAGACAACGTTAAGTTCATAGGGAGCTAAAGAGAATATGGCAAATTATTCAGACATAACAACAATGTTTAATATAAGACACTGGTTCGAGTTCGAAAACGGATCGGACCTGGGTCTTGATACGATAACAGGAACATCATTATTATCCACAGCAGGCCCTCTCTCCCTATTAGGATTCAGAGAAGATCCAGACTATCCAGGATTCCCAACAGTAGGACAAAGCTTATATATTGATGACACAGATGACTTTTCATATAGAACTGCATTAATAAAGATAACAAATATTATAGCAGTATTAGCTACAGGTACAGATAGCATATCATTCACTGCTATGTTTAATCACATACATAATGAGCCAGCAGGATCTCCACCACCAGTAGATCCACCAGGGTCTCCAATACCAGATCCACCAGGAACTCCACCAACTCGATCTTACTTTGATTCTAATAATCCTAGATTAAAAATGAATGGCCTAATAGATAAACCAGAGACAAGAGATCTAAATCCTCCTACTGAGCCAGCTCCAGTATTACCAGGACAGAATCCATGTTTTCCTCCTTATGATCATTGCTTTCCAGTTATAGATCCAAATAATGGTGGATGTGGATCTACTGCTTCAGGACTACGTGTTAAACCATCAGCAAATAGTGACGTATCATTTCTAACTGATCAATACTGTGAATGGAATGTGACTGGAAATACCTTTGAACTTACTGAAGATTTTAATAGTTCACACCCAGGTGAATTCCATTGGGATTGGGGAGATCCATGGCATGATGAGATATCTGACAATATAGATTCCTTTCCAATAATCCAAGAGAGCACAAGTAACGCAAAAACTAGATTATCTTTTGGATATAATGGTGCACCAATAACATTAGATTTTGAATTAATAGATCTTAATAAGTTGCATAGTCATTATGCAGGAACAACTATATATTGTGATGAACAGATATTTGAGATATGTTCAGTAAGCGAGGCAACTACATTAGGATTTCAAAACGCTTCTATGTCGATAGTTAATACCGGAATTGATTCAGACAATATATCTACCGCCAGCATAGCAGTAGGATGGCGTGCATGGCTTGAAATAGATGGTGAAGACCGCATAATAAAAGAACAATATATATACAATGGTGTTGCGGATCCAGAAGTTATAGTATCCAGCTCTATAAAAGGAGTTTTCAAATGGGAGCTTGATGATGGATATATAAATTCTAGCGACTTATATAATACACAAGGGATAGACCGTTGGACAGGAACCGACTGGGAAATTAAACGCTTCGACATGAGAAATAGGAAGATGGTGGTCCACATAGATCGTGGTTCAAATACATCTACCAATGCAGATCCACAGGTAGAGTGGTGTCCAATGGGCTGTGTCAGAGACGGCCCATTAGAAATACCAACTCCAGATATGGCATTATTCAACATTAAAACTTCAAATGATGATGTAAATATAATAGTAGAAAGCAATACACTCGGCAGTTACCTAGCAATATTAAATAACGACATCTACCTTGCAGATCTAATAATCTTAAACCTAGAGAATGTATTCACGCTTACTGCTTCTATTGATATAGAAAAAGAATATCCAGATAGTGAATATACATATAAATGGATATACGATTCTTATATAGATAACGATCCTGGTGATCACTTAATAGAAGAAACAAAAACATTTACAATTGCAAATGCTGAATATCTACTAGTTACAATAAAGTCTAGCAAAGAAAGCTTTGAACATATAGTCGTAGACGTATATGATTCTAATGACTCAATAGTTCATTCATGTCGAGAATACCACGACATGGATGATACAGTAAAAGTTATTGGAAACACTGCAAAGATAACTGTATATGGAGGCGTCTCTAATACAAACATATCAATAGTAGACCAAGATGGGAATAGAGGGTCTATAGTTAAAAAGCCTATGCTTAGCGTATACTTAGATGGAGCAATAGTATTAAAGACTCAGCTACAATCATCTATAACTGGCCTATCAGATTTCATTTTAACAGATCAAAGAAGCATAGAACCTGCTGGATCTCCTCTGCCAATGGATCCTTTTAGAGGAACAATAGCAGAGTTTATAATATCTGATCATTTAAAACCTAATGAAGCATTTAGATTACATAATATACTTAATGGGTTATTTTCTACAGAAACAATGGAAGACTTAGATTCATTATATGGCAGTATGTTCTGGTATAAATTTGTAAACGGTAAAAATGTAGGTACAGATGCAATAGATTCATTCTTGGCATACGATGAGATACACAATGTAAATTCTGCATTAGTATATCCACTTAAATATTATGCTAATTCAGAAGATTATGATTTTTCTATATCTTGTCCAAAAGCTTTTTATATGATAAATACCACAGATACCTACCGTGATTATGATTATTTACCTGATTATTATTTAAAGATAGATAAAGAAGGCTATACAAAAACGCAAGAGATGATAGATGTATCAGACCTAATGCAAACTCATTACTCTACAGTATTAATACATATTAATCCGCATGATATATATCTACCACTTTATGATGGTTGGGAGCATGAAGGCGAAGAAGTTTATGGTTATATATTTCATATGGGAGATAATGAACCTAATAGTGATGCAGAATACTTTGGAATAACTGTAGGTAGATTAAATAATACAGTTTCATTAACTAATCTTGAATTACTAGCATCCACAGATCCAATACCAGTAATATCCAATGTAGTACCTATAGGTAAACCATTTGTATTATATGTTGGAATAGATGCAATATCACTGACAGTGGCAATTGATGGAAACATAGTATATAGCCAACCACGGCCTACTGAACCTGATTGGGAATACATACTGAACTCTCCTATATCTCTTGGACTAGAAAGAGATATGGGATGGGAAACTAGTTTAGCAGGTACACCACCATTGTATGTCTCAGATTATATACAACACAAAGGGCCACTAGACGAAAAGAAACTTAAAAAGATCTCAAGTATATATCATGCTGGAGACCCTTCTTATTCTCAAATGGTTGGTCAAATACCAACCATAGAGAATGTGCATCATATGATAAAAACAAATCATAGAATGAATTTATCAGAAGCAGAGAACAGGGGTATGGATCTAGTTACTGGAAAAAGAATACCAGTAACATTCACAGGTAGTAGGTATGCAAAGATACCAGGGCACCCACATATAGAAGGTGTAGTCTTAGATGGTCAACCTAATAAGAGATCATGCACCATAAGCCATATATATAGTGATGGATATTTCAACACAGGAGTAGACAAAAACTCCTATGTGAGAGATGACGATACACTACACCAGATAATAAGTGTTGGTACCTTCATATACCATGATGACTTAAAGAAGTTTAATTTATTAAGATGGACAGGTGCAAAGAATCCAGCAGGTAATTGGATAGAAATAGTAGTTTCTTCTAGAGGAATAATTGCATATCAAATGTCTATTGATGGATATGAATTAACAGTTCAATTACATAATTCTGAATCTAATTTCGGATTAAATTCATTCTTCTTGCACTTCTCATTATTCACAAGACAAGATGAGTATTTATATATGAAGACTGATATACATTTTGGAGACCAAGTTAAAACTGTAACATTCAATGAATCAATTCTAAACTTTGGTTTCACAATGGAAGAATATTTAGAAGATATAGTAGCAGGATCAACTCTTGAAATAGGTGGTGGCAAAAACATAAATACATATATGGATAGTGATTACAATCTCTCTGGAATAATATCAGATATAATATTTTTCTCTGATTCATGGACTAGTATTGACAATCCAGTATCTCTTTACAGAACAATTAAGGATAACCCACCGGGTGCAATTGGATTAGAAAAAGGTCATGGAGGTCTTGGCAAGGGTAGTGGTGGTAGTGGTTTGATGTCAGTTAATAGCCATAACGGCATAGAACCAGGTGTAGATCCCATGCCATTAACAGGAACAGCCGCAGCCTTATTAATATCAGAAACCAATGATTACAACTCACCAGTATTAACAATGAGACCAATCATAGATGTTAAGGTCAGTGATGGCTTCGCAGGAGCTCCATACACTGATACATATTTAGTTCCTATTCCAAGCTGCTCAGGAGTTGACCTATCAATATTCAAACTAGCAGTAACAGACCCATTCAAAGAAGAAGGAAGTAGACTATCCATATCAGATCACAGCTCTGACTCTAATTATTACTGGCATAGATATAGTAATGAAAATAGAGAATATGGAAGAAGAGGACAGTGGAGTAATATGAAGATATATAATGAACATATACTTGAAGAGGGGCCCTTCTGCGAAAGAGAAGGGCTAGTATATGATTTCATCAAGTATAATGGTAAAATAGCATTTTCATTCCTAGCAAGATACCTAGAAACAAACAAGGATGTTGCATACGGAGATAAAGAGCTGAATCACCATAATGAATATCGTGGTAAAAGGCTATACCACTATAACCATGTAGGATATTTTGATCAAAGTTTGATGGGAGAAATCAAATGGAGTTATAAGTATGCTGATGATGGAAGTAATGGGATATTTGGATTACTAAGATGTAACAAGAACAATGGGTTTATACACTTGGCTGCTAACAATCAACCACACTCATTCATAATGAGTACATTTCAAACAAGGCTAGATGCAGCTCAAAATTACGATGAATTATGTCAACACCAGCGATTCAGATGTAATGAAGGACATGACGATGGGTATGGTGGAGATTATGGTGGAGAATATTAAATGAATATAAGAGAGACAGTATCGTTCAATGATGGTCTACAAGATGTCAGTGGTAATCCAATAACTATAGTTGGATCGGTATATTATGACATACTACTAGATCCTTTTTACTGTACAGAAAGAGATATACTATCAATAGTGATGGAAGAACCATCTGATAAATACATAGAGTGGGCAAGAGAATTAATATTTAATTCTTCAATAAGAGCAGATGACGTATTCAACACAATAATACTTAAAGCTTTCGGCTTAACTCCAGAACAGGAGTTCAGACTTAAGCGTCAATATGTAATATGTTTAGTATCATACCAATTCTATAAAGACTTTTATAAAGATTACATGAAGTCTATTAAGAAATCTAAATTCTTAGGTGATGTTAAAGTATCACTAGATGTAGAAAAGGATCCATCCTTCGTGTTAAGTATAGCCGATGATGCAAAAGAGTGTTATGAAGCTATTGCTGATATGGTTGGAGTTGGAACAGGTATTAATAGCTTTGTTAAAGGTAGATCAAATCCTTGTAATAATACTAGTCATAGAGAATGGTATCCTAAGTTAGATGGTGGTTATCCTTATGTGCCAATTGCTGCTAATAAGGCAGTAACATTCTGTACTAAATATAAAATAGGTGTTAAGTGATAAACTACAACCCATCCCTATCAGATTTAAAACTCAATCCATACAACGACTTAGAAGAAATATCTATACAAGATGAAGTAATAGATTTTATATCAGGAGCAGACTTTGGAATAGATAAGTTTAATCCTTATATACATAAAGCACTAAGAAGAGATAAGTATGGTGAACCAGTTAAATGTACATGTTGGGATGAATTTGCTAATGAAGGTAAGGCAGGTTGTCCTTATTGTGATGGCATAGGTTTCTATTGGAAAGAGGTTATCATACCAGGTATATTCTTCTTATTAAATAAGAGAAAGATAGTTAACGTATTAGATCAATCTGATACAGCAGGTAGAGAAGACTCATATGAAATAGGATTCATAACCAAGTTTAATACAGAGCTAATTCAGAAAGACTTGATCATAGAGCCACACCTCAATGATCAAGGATTCTTCCAACACCCCTATCAGATTAAAATGAAATACATGGTAAAAGAAACAGTAGAAAGAAGATTAGACCTAGGAAGAAAAGAATATAATTTAACCATACTAGGAAAAGTGTTATAATGTCTATACTAACAGATCAAGAAATAACTAGGATAATAAAAGGTATACAGGTAGAAGGTGTCAGGTCAGCAAGAAGAACTGCTGATCCAGAAACAGATTTTATGTTAGATTTTATTGACATAGATAAGTTCCTTGAGGTATTATATTCATTGTTAGATTCAAATAATTATATCAAAAAAGAAGATGATGAAAACAATCCTGACAAGTTTGTATTTACACAAGAGTATCCAGATATTCTTGTTAATGAGAAACAAGTTATCTCAGCAGAGATAGAAAGAAGAACACTAGCTAACTTATCAGCGAATGCCGAACCATTCTCTGGAACATCTGTCTACAGACCAATTTATCTAGGACAAGCAAAAGACCCTATAGATGGGGGCATAAATTTAAATCTGCAAACCATGTACGACAATGGTTTAAGATTTACATGTTGGGCAAGCAAGATGATGACGGCAAGAAGACTAGCGTCTTTATTTGAGTCCATCATGCAGAAATATTATTACGTGCTGAGAAAGTACGTGCCAGTATTTATTTATATTGGCAGAGGTAATACAACTATAACTGACAAATATGGAGATTCTAGATACTTCGGTATACCACTTAATTTCTTTGTCAGAACAAACGAGCGATTCATCCTCAAAGAGAGTGAATTGAGAACTATTAAAATTGAAACCAATGTTGATTCAACGTTGGAACAATAGGAGCACGAGATGCGCAAATATGAAAATTTACCAAGCATTAACGTCGAGTTACTTGATGGCAACCTGATTGTAGATGAACCTATATCAGGCCCAGTGGTACTTCTTATAGGTCAAGCATATTCAGGACCTACAAATGTGCAGTATTTAGCTGCAGACTCTAATGTAGCATCAAGAATCTACGGAGTAGATTCGCCTTTAATCATGAAGATGAATGAATTAAAGATGACTGGTGCAAAGAATGTATTGTTATACAGAGTAGGTGGAGCAGCAGCAGAGCTGGTTGATCTATTAGGTGCAGATACATTAATCGGTACAAAAGAACAAACATCAGTAGCTGGCACTAAGTATAGTATATACCTAGGACCAAGCACATTAGATCCAGGAACAAGTGGATTGATAGTATTTGAAGGAGACAAGATTGTCTATTCAGATATGGCAGGAGCAGAAGTTGATCTTCAGGCTATGAATATAGTCGGTGATACTAAGGACTTCACAACAAGAACAGGCGTAACAATTGGTACACCAGATGCACCAATACCTCTAAGAGATGTTATGGCTCAAATAGCTTCAATGAATGAAGCAGTCACTTTGGTTGACAAGCCTACATATGATTACACATTAGTTACGAATCCAGATGCAACTTCTATAGATACTGTAGATTTAAACGGTACGCCACTATTACTTACTACGGACTACACGGTAATTGGAACACCAGGAACTGATATGGGGGTAGCAATAACAGGAACAACCGCATCAGCAATGGTTGTTGGTGATACAATAAATGTTACATCATCAGGTGGAACAACACCTGGTGTTGAAGCTATTGTAGTAGTTACATCAGGAACAGCCAAAGATATTTATGCATTAGATCCTAATACTTCATCAGTTACAACAGTAACAGTAGATGCTGTAGAACTAGTAGAAGGTACAGATTACTCAGTTTCAGGAGCACCTGGAGCATTACTATTAACCTTCTCACCCGCACCAGTATTACTGGCAACAGTAAGCGTTGACGGAGTACCCATAGATATTACTGGATTTGATCCAGATCCATACTACTTAAAAGGTGAAGATAATATAAATGCTGACTGGAGAACGCTTTATGAGTTAATAGATGAAGCTTATCTAGATTTAGAAACTACAATTGCAACTCACATGGTAGTTGATTCAGCTATAGTAGATGCACCAAATATAGCAATTGGTGATACTGAAAGCGATATACTTTCATATCTAAGAACAACTGAATCAGAAGGTGTTATTTCTTATCACTGGTCATTAGATAAAACTATCTATGTTGACTTAGCTGGTACAGGTGAAACTAATGATCCAGCACTAGCTCAGCTAGATGAAAATGGACAACCAGTAGTTAAAGATCAATATCATGAAGTCAACTTTGGACACCAATTAGGTTCATGGCTAAATAGCATCACAGAGAATGATAGATTCATTCTTGGTGTAATAGGAACTTCAGAGCCAGCAGCATATACTACTTCTAATATTGCTAAGTGGATTGGTACTTTACCAACAACAGACAATTCAGGTGTCATAGTATCTAATGGTTCAGGACTACTTGGTGACAAGTTCATGTCAGGATCAACAGTTCAGGCAGCTGGTTTCTATGCAACAGACACTGGATATCCAGATGGAGAAACATTATTTGATTCAAATGGTGCAGCAATAGATTTAGGCAAGTTTATGTCAATCGTATGTGGATTAGGATTAACTCCTGATAATGCAACGCTAGGCACAGTTGTTAGTTCATCTAATGGAGCATCAATGTATGGTGGTTTATTATCAACTATCCTACCTGGTGAATCTACAACAAATAGAGTGCTACCATTTATAGCATCTCCATTTAGAATAAAGAAAACTAAACTTGACGAATTAACATACGCAGGTTATGTTGCCCTAACAGAGAAGACACGAGGAACAGTTGTTGTTTCTGGTGAATTACCAACAGGTGCAGAATCAGATTACGATTACGTTTCTACTTCTATAATCATAGGTGGTGTTGTTAGAGATATTAGAGATAGATTAGATCCATTCATTGGTAATGGATTAAATGACATCGTTCTAGCTGCTGCTGAAACAGCAGTAGAAAGCATACTGCAAAGTTATGTTAGATCAGGCTCTATAATCAAATACACATTCCAGGTCCTATCAGACCCAACAGCGGATGGCAAAGGCGAAATGAGGGTTCCATTAACAATAGTTCCAGCATTCGAATTAAGACAAATATCAGTATCTATAAAACTTGCTTACGATATTTAATAACTAAAATTACTGAGGTGGTGATAAATGCCACCTCCTTATATAAATTAAAATAGGAGAAAAATACATGGCAACTTTCCATAGTTTTTCAGGTGTTGATATACATGCCGTTTTTGGTGACGTACAATTTGGTGAATTACAAATGGTCTCATACAAATCTGACCGTGAAAAAGCACCAGTTTACGTAATGGGTTCTCCAGACCCAAGAACAATTGCTCGTGGCAAGCGTTTAATAACTGGAGCTCTAGTATTTGTCGTCTTCCAAAGAGATAGCCTACTAGAAGCAATGAATGCTTATAATGGTGCTAATCAGCCATATCTTTCAAAAGAAGAAACAGCAAACTATGTTTCAACTACTCCAGTACCTGGTGGTAGTGAGAATGTACTTATAGGTGGAATCGATGGAACTAATGTCGGTGGAGCAAATGGTAGAGGAACTGCAGTAACAGAGCAGGGACAAGCTAACCTAGCTGACCAACTATTACCATTCGATGTTACACTAGTAGGTGCTAACGAATATGGTAAAGCTACTAAAATGGTTATTCATGGAATAGAACTGATGTCTGAAGCAGGTGGAATTTCTATTGATGATTTGGTTATCGAAAAGCAGATGTCATTTATTGCTAGAAAAATATCTAATTGGGATAATCAAGGTATTAACCCAGACGGTTCATTCTAATAATGTATCAATGATATGATAAACAACAGTAGACCAGCCGAAATAGACAGATCTGTTCAAAGATCTGTTGGTGGGGTTCACACACATATACTTCTAGAGTTTTCTCGTGAAGTGGGGCATGGGGCGCTACTCTATTTAGGGAGCGCCCTTTCTCTTTCTTACTCAGTGTACAGAGAGAAGACTCCAGTATTTAACTGTGGATCACATTTAATAGATGGATTTTCAATTGCAAATAAATATGTTGCAGGATCACTAATTTCTGTAATGTATGAGTTTGATGAATTTGCAGCATTCTTGAATCAGATAGAAATAGATCAGAAGACAAGTTATAAAACAGCATCAGAATATAGAAATGCTGTAGGAATAAAAGAATTTCATACCTTTATGAGAGACGATCTCATACCGTTTAATATACATGCACTGTTTACTAATGAATACTCTGGAGACATGAGGAAGATAGTAATATATGATGCAACCTTTATGAACAATGGACAAGTCATGTCTATTGAAGACTTAATCACAGAAAACACCTTACAGTATGTAGCAAGAGACATAGCTGAGCAACATAGCCTTGGTGAAACAAAAGAAAACCATGTGTATGCAGTAGCTAAATCAGCATCTTCATTGGTAAATAATGTATACGGTACGGGCCATAATCAGTTATATGATTACGGTGGTATAGATACAACTATTAAAAATACACCACTACCAAAATAAGAAGTAATAGACATGCCACGAGATCCCTTACTGCAATATGATTTAGGACAACCATACGCAAGTAACAATTTTGTTAATGAAACATATCAGACTCAGTATACAAATTACTATACTAGTTCAGATACCATGCTGTATATAGAAACATCAGATATGGATAAGCAAGGTGGTGAACCCATATTCATAGACAGACTAGAAGGTATCGCATTTGGTGAGAACATAGATGCACAACCTATATATGGAATAGGTCAACCAGTATTCGGATTTACAAACTTAGGTAATGTAGTTGTAAGTGGACAAATCTCGTTAAGATTTGTCCACCAAAACTATTTACTAAATGCTATTAAAGCAGCTAAGTATGGAACTGATAATGGAGCAGACTCAAGACCACAAAGGGTTAGAAATATGTTTTTCAATGGCAGCTCCACAACTGATTTATCAAGGATACAGCAAGAGGAACTAGATAGGGCAGAGAGAAATGAAGTAAGAGCAGATAGATTTGGCAAAGTATCTGGTGGATCTAGATTATTTGCATTACCTTATTATTTTAATTTTAGACTTGTTTTTAATAATGAAAACCAGTATCATCAGGACAACAGTAAAATACTCGTGATTAAAGATGTAAGAATATTAAGTTCACAGCTAACATCAGGGGTATCAACAACCGGTCCGGTTAATATAAATTATAATTTCATAGCAAGAATGGTAAAATAATATGTCAAGTTTATTAAATAATGTAGAAGGAATATCTACAGATGATGTGATCACAGATCCAATAGAAGAATCATCAGAAGGTTTTCAAGAAGAAGAGTTAGAAGAAGAGGTAGATTCAATAGGAGAGCTATTGGAGATGCTACATGAATATGAAGATGCCCCAGATAGAATGGAGCTAGAACAATGGAAGGATTTATATGGTATATACTTTGTATCCTCTGTTAATAGTGAAGATATATTTGTATGGAAGACGCTAAAGCGTATGGAGTATAAAAGCATTGCACAAAGTGGAGCTCTAGAACAGCAAGACTTATTTGAAAACTCTGTAGTAAGAAAATCTCTGTTATGGCCAAGACCATCACAAGAGTTTTTTGTATCATCTAATGCAGGTATAGTGCCCACCTTGTTCAAACAGATAATGCATAAGTCTGGATTTGTCGCAGATGATATAGCGATATCTATGATCAGAAGAGTCTAATATGAATATCATCTCACTGGGAAGTGAGAGGATAGCAATGTCATTTGATTTACTAGAGATAAACTTAAATGGCATATATTACAACAACCTCACCTTCGTTATAAGATTGCTTACTTATGACGAGTTGTCCAGAATCAATTCCATACAAACACAAGATGCACTAATCAATCTAGTATTAGAAGAAGATGTATTCCAATTAACTTTATTAGAAGTTGTAGGAATAGAAGATGAGATAGACCTTGATTCCATGGAAGCTGGTATTGTGTCTACAATATCAGGTGCAGTTATAAATTGTAGTAACTTTTACTTTCAAGATGTAGAAGCTGGTGTGGCAAAAGAAATGCAAGAGTCTAACATCTTCAACCAGATGCAGTTAGTTGTTGCAAAGAATTTCAATATACAATTTAAAGATATATTAGTAATGCCAATAGATGAGTTGGTTAGAAAATTCGCTTTATTCCAAGTGACATTCCCAAGTGAGGCATTAGACTTTAATAGAGAAGAAGAGTAGAACAGTAATGGACAATGTGTATAACCAACCAATAGTTAAAGTAAGCTCAGCTAGTACTATAACCGAACAAAGAAATGAAGAAAAACGGTTAGAAGCAATAGAGAAGTTCATACTTGCTGGTGGTGCTACATTAGGAATATATATAGCAGGTCAATCTGCATTACAAACACCAAGCATTAAAAAATTCTTCACCAATAGCGTCCTCAATTCGAGCATGGAAGAAACAGCCCAAGGCAGGGGCTGGAATTCCATGTTTCCTAAAGACATAGCAAAACCCTCCCACACCGTATTAGAAGGCATAAGAAAAATAGAAGAGTTATCTCCATTCAGAGTAATGAGAACACTTCAATTATCACATGCACTTACACCATTTGTAGCAGGTAAAGATGTATCAGTAGACATATCTGGTAAGACAATCAGAATGCAAGAAGGATACTTCAGAAACCTATTAGCAAATAGGGGTATGTCAGATCTCGAAGCTGATCATATGCAGTACGGATTAAGATTAGAAAAAGGCAAACTATTCAGTATCACCTCAACAGGTGAGACTGGTAAGCAGGTAGCAAAAGAAGCACGATTAATAATGCCGCACTTCTCTTTACCAAAAGATTCCGCAGGTAAAGAACTTACTTATGTAAATAAGATACTAAAACAATATTCAACAATCATTGGTGCAGGTCAAACAGACCAGTTTGATAATCTAATAGGGGGCAAGACTTCTCCATACCTAGTTGTAGCTGGTAAAACCCACAATCAAATAGCCTATGACATGTTTAGATCCTACGGTAGAGCAGTGATGGAGCAGGGTGCAAAAGTATTTGATAACCCACTCGAACACATGACTGAGATGTTTTCGTTCCTAGATGACAAACCATGGTTTCAAAAAGTAAAACAGTTCTCAAAGATAGGTCTTGGTACTGGTGGTGTGTACAGACAATCTATGGCTGCAAGTTTGGGGATAATGGCCTATAGACAAATAGGTCTTGTTGAAAAAATTGAGCTTGCCAAGATGGCTAACACAGCCATAGAAACTATAGCACCTGAAGATTCAGGTTTCAGTAAAGGTTTCATTCCGGGTGTAGCAACTGTGGGTGTTAATGCGCAGATAACACTTGCCGAAGCATTCTCAGATCATTTCCAAGATTATAAAAATACACAGGAACACTACGCACCAGGTTCTACCTCCCTATTAGCATTAGCAGGTGCACCAATAGCAATGGGAACAGCAGCAGCAACAGCATCTTTTACTAAAAGAATATATGACAATGCACAAAAGGGGATAGAGGTATCAGAAAGGAATGCAGAGAAAGTTGGTAAGTTAATACCAGACTTTATAGGTGAGTTCTTACCAGATACATTAGCTAACTCCGAAGGTGGAAGGGCTAAGAGGTGGGGAACTCGTGCAGCATTAGTAGGACTAGCATTAGTAGCTCCATTTATACCAGGAGCATTAATAGGAAGAAGCTCAGAAGATCTAATAGGAGAATACTCAGGAAGAGATGATGTAGCCATAAGAAAGAATAGATGGTGGTTTACAGGTTCTGGTGCATATGGTGGTGATGAGATAAAGTACTTTGATAAAGGTGCCTATGCCAAGATGATGGCACAGACAAGTACTAAAGCTGACTATGGAGATAGAGCAACACAAAGGGCCTTGGACCCTATCAGACATCCATTTGACTACATAAGAAATCCATATGCAACAGAGCAGCTTAACGCTGAACTAAGACCATATCCAGTCATGGGTATGGATATATCAACAGGTGCATTTTTAGGTAAGGCATTCGAAAAAACAATTGGGCAGGTAATTAAACCCGATATAATTAATCCTAGACTAGCAGAAGAAATAGCAGCAGAGAGCGGAGCAGTTAGTGCATCATCAGGAGATATAAAGAAGGCACTAAAGACAGGAACCTATTCATTAAATACACCAGTAACAAGAGATGAAGCTTCACTAATAGCAGAAGAGAAATTAATAGCCCCAGAGTCTGCAACATATGAACCGAATAAAGAAGCAGCAACATGGTCCTATGAAGCCTTTAAGGACTTCATCGGACTAAGAGGTTGGTTACTTGGAGAGCTAGAAGAGGCAATGTCTATCCCTGATGTCGCAGGAGCTCCACAGTTAGCCAGGTCGGGTGAAATGAGCAACATGGGTAGGAAGGTCAGAGAAGCTAACGTTGGTGGCTTATTCGGGCTTACAGAGCCTCAGAGAAGGTACATCCCAACATCAGCCAATCTAACCACACAAAGAGTTAACCCAATCAAAAATGCCATGCCATCATGGCTACCAGGAGACGATGACGAATTCTGGTTAAATCTACAAAGAGGCGATGCATATACAAAAGTAGAACATGGAGATTCAAGACTTCCAGGTGTCGGATATGCATCATTACACACCGAATTAGAAGGGGTGAATCCAGAAGACTATCCTGATATATACAAGATGAAAATACTATCAGATGTAGCTATGGGATCTGATGCTTATTATAATATAAAAAATGTTATAGACAGCAGGGAAAGAAAAGGTAGTCTGTCGCAACGAGAAAACTCCATGCTCTTAGATATAAGAGAAAAAGAGTTTCTCAAATCAGAGAAACGACAGTTCTCTGAGTATAAAACTGGTAAAGAAAAAGAAGGTGCTAGCTTCCTACAAAAGCTAGGAAATGATTACTGGGAAATGGGAGCTCACAATTTAGAGAAGAGTTTACCATCTGAGTTCTTAACATTCTTTAGGCCAGCTGGTAAAATGGTACACCAAAGATCGGCAATAGAGGATTATGAAAGAACACAACTAGAAGGTTCTGACATGGCTATATGGACTAAGCCCTATCAGCATTTCATAAAGCCCGCAGGAGTATCAGCAAGAAGGCTAATAGATGATGATTTTATATCAGAAGAAGTACAGGATAAACGAGCAGTAAATAGATACTTTGACACCCTAGAATATGTTAAGCAGAGAAGGATATATAAGAATGCTACTAGTGTAGGCGATATGGAAGGAGCAAGAGAAGCAAGAGCTGCATACCAGTCTACAACAGAAGGAGCTATAGCTTCCGGTATAGATACAGACCAAGAAGTACTTAGATCATATGTCTCACTACCAAAAGATGAGAAGCCATACTTCTCTTCTTTTGTTAACGCTAAAGAAGAAGACAGATTAAAGATAGCTGCTATAGTACCAAAAAGAGTATCAAATTTATATTCAACTATATGGGACAGAAAAGATAGAATGGAAACGGCAATAGTAGGTGGCGCATCAGCAGCAGAAGCTTCTCAAATTGTGCAACGTGACGTACAACAGGAAGATACACAGCTAAGAAAGAATAATACTGAACAATATAGCCAATGGCAAAGACAAGGTGGAGAACAGTCTGGAACCTTCAGGGAACACCTTGCAGACATACAAGCAGAACAATATATATCTGCAACAACAGGTATGCCAGGTGAAGACTTCTCTGGATGGGATCCAAGAATAGATTTAGATAAAGTAAAACTAAGAGCATTAACAATAGGTGATGAAGACTTCTTCAAATATGGATTCTGGGATGATGACGTTAAGGAACTTCAAAGGTATACATCAGTTATGCAAGATGAGAATATAAATATTATGACCGCTAGATTAAAAGACAGCATGAAAGCAGATATTGTTGTACAAGATATGCTTGAAGACCAAATGTATAGAGAAGGATATTCTGTAAGAAGGATGACAGTTGGAAATGATTCTAGTGGTATTGATATAAATATGGTAAATAACTAATGGCTACAGATGGAAAAAGAACTCTATTAGCTGGAGTAGGTGCAGCTTTTGGTGCCTTCACCCAAGATCCGATAGACAACCCACTAGCTGGTATAGCTGGTGCTGCAGTTGGTGGCGGTGTTGGTTACATGGTAGCTCAAGATGCCATGGATACTTATTCCAGATTAAGACCACAACAGCTGACAATGGATTCTATATCACGTAGAAGAATTGATGTATCTGCAGCAACAGATACTAGCATGGAAGTATTAAGAAGAGATATAACTTTCCAGATGGAAAGAATGATAGGAAAACCAGAAAACTTTGAGACTTATAGAAATAATCTACAAGCTATATATAAAGACAAGTTTCAAGATGTTGGAGACTTTGATCAGCTATTAGGATCTATGGAATCACATCTAGATACTATACATTCTGATAAGAAAGCTATGCAAGAGTTTAAAGACATCTTAGCTAACGATAGAAACATATACGAATTCAATGCCGGACCTGTTAATAATGCATCAGGTAGATCCATGAGTATAGGATCAGGTGATGACCTGAAAGAGATAAGAAGCAAACTTAGAGGATATGGCATCAATGAATTAGGAATGAATCGTAAAACATCTGCTGAATTTTCAAACTTAATGTCACCCGCCCTATTAGGTAGAAATGCAACACTTAAAGAACATGAACTAACACTACATACATTAACAGAAGGTAATCTCAACATGAGCTTAACAGCTTATGATGGAGACATGACATATACTAAGAAGAACGGCGTATACCAAATTGCGAGAGGTGTTAATCCACTTGGTAAATCTCTTCTTGGGGATGAAGAAATACAGATGAAGAGAATGGACGGAGGAGGCATAAAGTCAGTTAAGGTACAAACTATAGCTGACAAGAATAGCCTAGGTGTAACAACAAGATATACTCCTGATGCTTTATTCGGATTAACTCATGCAGCAAACATAGGTGGAGACTTAACAGACAAAGAAATCAAGGATGTATTCAATATTGTCAATAAAGAATATATATTCTCTGGTGCAGACTCAACAGGTAAAGGCCTTGCAGGAAGAGAAGACCTAGGATATACAGGATTCGCACAAAGACAATCTCAAAGTATCAACTTAGAATACTCATTAGAACAATATCTAGATAAAGATACTAATACAATGAGAGCTAAATTATCAAAGATAAATACAAGGATACCTGTTGGAGGTACTAGTTCAGAAAGTAACATGCTATTTGGCATGATACAACAGGACACTGGTATCAATCCTAAGGTAAATCAAGGTTCTAGTTCTCTAACTATGATGACTTCAGTAAGTGCTGTTGACAACTTATATAACCCTGGTATGTTACCAGCAGAGAAAAGAGCTGCTTCATCAGTAAACTACAGAGCACAGACGCATGTGTATGATTCAAAATTACAGTGGCTAGATAGAGTAGAGGCAATGGCAACAACTGATGCAGAAATAGATTCGATAAATGAATTAAGAAGATCTGCACAGCACGGAACTAGAATACAAGTATCTGATGAAATGGCAGACTTGATTCCACATATGTTTGGTAAAGACCAGAAGAGAAAAGGTAAGAAAACAAAACTAGGACGTGGAGATCTATATTCAATAGATGATGGCCACGGTATATTCAACATGTCTCAAAAGAGACGTTTTGCAATGCAAGAAGAAACCTCCATGACAATAGCCAATGTTGGAGATAAGTTAAATAGTAAATACATGATGTCGCTGGGCATACCAGAAGACATCATGAATAAAGGTGATTTTGGAATAATGGATTACCTAGACAATAATACTGTTACTATAAAACCAGGAGAGATAGTAGGATACAACAGAGAAGGAAGAGCAGAAACTCTTCCACGTCATTTCTCTAGCGGAGTTGTAAATGCAATACATAGAACTGATGAAGGGTTGAGATTATCAATAACGGGAACATGGAAGCCAGAAGACTGGGTTAAGATATTTGGTGTCTCTGCTAAGTCTGGTTTAACAGGTGCAACTACTAAGGACTTCCAAGAGATGGGTGCATTTGCTCTAGCAGAATCTAGGGGACTAATACAGATGACAAAAGATGCCAAAGGCAATACAGGCTTCAAATTGGGTCCTGGCATACAAAACATGCAGAAGTTCATCAAAGAAACTAACATGAGAAAACAAGGAGCTAAAATCGCAAGTAATGTAGTGTACACTCCACAACAGATGTTGGGAATATTTAGAGAGAACAATAGGAAAGGTGTTAGAAATACAATTAGTAGACTATTTGATGAAGCAAGAGAATCTACAATGATGCAGAGATGGTCAGACGTTGGACAAGGAGATGTATCCAAGATATTATACGGCTCTAAAGACGAAGCAACTGCAAGCTTGAAGGGCATAGTTGAGTCTCTAAAAGGTAAAGGTGTTGATAACGTGCTTAGCAGATTAGAAGGTGGAGACCTATCAACAGCAGATAGAGCAAGAAAAGCAAGTACATACAGAGCCCTACTGGCAATTTCTAGTGAGAAATCAAATCAAGATATGTTCTTGTCCCTAGCAGAACACGTCTCTCAATCAACAAGAGCAGCAGAAAACAGAATACGTTCAGCTAATAAATCTCGTGATAAGCTAATGGGGGGAATAGATGCAAAAGGATTTACATCCAATAAAGAACAGAAACGATTACAAGCAATAGAAGATACAATAGCTAATGCTAATAGATTAATAAGTCAGCATGTTGGTGGATCAGGTAGAGAAGGAAATCTAGAATTCTTAAGAAGACTAGAAAAACAAGCTCAAGCTGGTGGTTATGATGAAGCAGGAAACAGAAGAGAAACTAAAGTAGTGACAGAAGGAGAGGTCAATAGAATAAGAAGATTGATGCATGCAGCCTTCAAAGATAAAGAAGGAACATCTGTAACACAGTTCACATCTAGTTTAGGTGAATCTAATCTTGGTTCTGGTAGTAAGGGTGCATTATCATGGATGGAGACATCCATGTTTAGGAGTACTGGATTTGACTCAGCAATACTCGACTCATTAGCAAATCATAACAGAGGAGCCCTTCAAGAATTAGCAATGATACACAGTGTATATCACGAGGGTACATTTGATTCTAAGTCATTCAAGCAAGGCATAGATAAAGCAAGAGGAATGAAAGAGATATTCAAAACTGGTGCTCCAGCAAGAAGGCAGGCTCTTATGGATATGGGTGTTAAGGTAGGTGAGAATTCTACAATAGCAAGTTATACATTGAAGAATGCAATAGGTAAAACTAAATCAGGTGCAGAACAGATAATATCAGTACCAATAAGCTTAGAAGATACAATGCATAGTGGATTAAAAGACTATGCTGGTAGAGAGATGCTATTTGAGATAGAGAAGATAAGAAATAGATTAGTAGAATCAGATATAAACATGTCAAGTGCAATGTCTGTAGCTGCTAAGGCATCAGCAGCACAGAAGCATCAGGATATAGGTGATGAATTATTAGCAATGCAGAATAGAATGATACATGGAGAAAATAATATAAGGAAGGTTGCCGCAAGAATGGAAGCTAAATCATCCATACTATTAACTGCAAGACCTATATCTGGAATGCATGACACAGCAGAAATGGTTGCATATATATCTAAGAATACTGCTAAGAAACTATATAAAGAACAAGGACTTAACTATGCCGATCATATATCTAAAGGAAAGAACGGGTTGATTAATCTATCTAATGGATATGGTCAAGCTCTCTATGGACAGCTATCAAGAGAACCAGCACAGGGACCAGGATCATCAATCGGATATAGATTGATGGTCAGTGATAAAGTAGACCCCAATAGTGAACACATATATGTACCAAAATCTAATACATTATTAAACAAGTTTGCTTTCTTAGACTATGATGCCGATCATCTAAGAATGATGACAACACTGCCTCTTTCAGAAAAACAAACATCTCAGTTTACTAAGAGGAATCAAATGATGATATCTGGACTAACAAACCTGGAAGATATGCAAAGTAATCTTGGCGTCAAGGGAACTGCTACTGGGATGGATGTTATAACACAGTTCAAGGATAACATGGAGTTAGAGAAATACAAACTAGACAGTGCTTCAGTGTCTAACATAAGAAAAATAGACTCACCAGAGATCTCCAAGCTCGTATTAGAAATGAATAAAGCATTAGACATGGAAGGCAAAGGTGATAAGTTATACTTAGCAGAAAGAGTACTAGCACACAACTTAACAGAGAACCTACTTAAGTCACAACACAAAGGACTTGGTGAAGGCCTAAGTGGTGCAATACAAGAAGTTGCATTATTACACAATAAGCATGCTTCAGATCTTTCAGATTCAGATCTAAGAAAAGGACTTGAGAAAATTATAGTTGGAACCCTGGGTGGCAAAAGAGAATCTATGTCTAAGCAGTCACAAGGTATATTTGATAATGCAGCTAAAGAATTAGCAAGAGTAGCATCTAAACATCACAAAACTATACAAGATGCAGGTGAAACATTCCTGGGCACAAAAGCAAGTAAGTTCTCCCTAGCAGATGCACAACAATCCTTAATAGAATATGCAGGAATGCAATCTGGAGAAGGTCCAATACCAAGTAGGGTTGATGGTGTTGACATGAAAAGTATTATGCACTCGGGTAAAAAGCTGTATAATGAGGTGGGATCAGAAATAATGGGATTTTTAGATAAAAATAAAGCACCATTAGGAGCAGGGCTAGTGGGACTAGGAACCCTAGCCCTGATGAGTAGAGATACACCAGAACAATTAGCTGCCTCATCACCTTCAACTCCACCTGAGCCACTCCAGCCACTACCAGATAAGAAAGGATATATAAGAAAATATAATCCAGGAAGTGATAGATCGATAAGTGGGATAGTAAACTCTAATGGTAATTATAATAGTGGATCATTAGATAGGGCATTATTCGGAGATGATGTAGGAAAGGTATCTATAAATATAACAGACAAGAGTGGAATGTTCTAATGTCAGAAGTAATAAGTATTAACAACGTGACACTATCTGTAAACCCTACAGATATTATATCAAGACAAAAAAGAAGATTAGTAGATAAAGAATTCATACGTGAAAATTCTACATTTGCACATATGGGTAAATATGCAGAAGCAAACTTCACAATTATAATGCAATTTAACATACAAAGTGAAATTGCAGCAATGAATAATCCAAACAATCTACCTACATACTTAAAGTTATTGTGTCAACTTAATAATTTTCCATTCGTATATATAAAATCAGATAGAATCAAAAAGTATTTGACACCTACAATAGGAAAACAGATAGGTGAAATGATATTTGGAGTTGAGAATTTTAATCTGACATTTTCTTCAGACACGAATAATATGTTAATACTGCAGTTAGATATAAAATACTTCAACTACATTCCATTTTGTAAAACAGCTTCTTATTATGAGTTAGAAGCTGCTGGTAATCTAGATGAAGGCGTAAAGACCAAAGTTATCGGTGGGGATCTAATATTAAACTATGCAGCACGTAATGTCCCATCATTGGCACAGTGTTATATATTCGATGTTTATTTTGAGAAAGATTATTCAGAAATGTATAACAGATTAATAAAATATAAACCACAACCAGATGGAACTCCAGGTATTAATATTGGAACCACAAAGATAAGACACCCTACCTACCTACAAGAAGAACCCGAAGACAGCTCATCGATAGACATAGAGAAGATGAGCATAACGCAATTAGATGAAGATAATAAACCAACTGTAAAAGAAATGTGGGTTGTCTGGAGAGATAACGGAAGTGTTTCTTTAATAGATAACTGGTCATCACCTGTTGCATCTATGAGAACCGGAAGATATAACAACTTCGCATCACACTCAATGACAGCATATGCCTATCCAGTACTACAATATATGGGTAGAGGGTCACAAATGTTAGACATGCAATTCATAGAAAACTCTATAAATGGAGAAGCACTAATATACCTTAAGACATGTTTAGCACAACTGGATGTCAACCAGCTTGAGTTTCAAAAATATTCACAAAACAATGTATTAAAAATAGACAGTATAATATTAGATCTTATACCAATGTTCGGCTTCATATTAGACAACGAAACTATCAAGAGTACCTCAGATATACAAGAAGTAGATTCTGCTTTTTTTAGATTCAAAGGTAAGGATATAAATAAGCTAATAGAAAGAAGAGGATACAACCCTGCTAATACTCGTGCTACAAAAATAAATAAAGTAGATATGATTGATCTAATGACTAAACTTAAAGAAGCATTAGGTAGATTATCAGATACAGATATATGTACAAGATCGGTAGATGTAAATTGGCAGAATGTAATTGCTTCAAATGAAGACTATCTCAATGTAAGCAACCCTGCTTTTGGTACAGTAAATCAATACAATCTAGATGGGGAGCCAGGAAGTGATGTAGATGTAGAGGATTTAACAGATACATATTTACAAAATACAGGAACTGAAGAAAGACTAATACAAACTCAACATGTCAGACCTATTATCGGAGGAGTATGGCCAGATGGTTTAAATGATGCATATTTATATGCATTAGAAGACCAGTATGGTTTATCAGAAAATCATAGAGGGATACTTTACAACCTAATGATGACAGAAAGTAGTGGTAGAAACTATGATGCAAATGGTAACCAAGTTATCTCTCGTACTGGTGCACAGGGTGCATTTCAATTCATGCCTCTGACTGCAGAAAGATTTGGTCTTGATAACCCATATGATGCAAGGGCTTCAGCAGAAGCAGCAGCACGTTATCTACAAATACTACAAAGATTCTATGGACAATATGAAGACAGCACACAGTTAATGTTAGCAGGTTATAATGCCGGTGAAGGAAATGTAAATAGAGCTATAAGAGAATCTGGTAGTTCAAACTGGGAAGATGTATTAGCACACTTACCAATGCCAGGTGAAACAGGACCCCACGTAAGCAGAACTACAACAGGAATGAGAGAAGACATAGTTGGTACAGAAGCTGGCTGTGTTATGGATACTGATATAGCCGATATACAAAATCAGCTAGATAACCTAGCTGACAGAATGAATGAAAATGGAAATCTTGGAATAGATACAGGTGAAAGAGATAGTTTCCTTCATTCATATTATGCAGAAACTGGTACTCCAGCAGGACAGGACCCAACAGAATTGCATATATTTGGTGTTAATGAAGATAGAGATCCATCAGCAACAGATAGAATATTCAGAAGAGCAAAAGATATAATCATAAATGACAACCAAGCAGATGCTGAAGTGATAGCTGTACTAGGTAATGAGCTAGAAAAAGACTATATCAGTTTATCAAAACAATCTCGTGCTGGTAATGATTTCTTATCGGTTCAGTTAGGGTCAGCACCTGGTGAACTACATGGAAATTATAATAGATTTGTTAATTCATTTTCTGGTGAGGCATATACAGATCTAGAATTAGGTGAAAGACTAGGTGTAGCAGGAGTTTTATCTGAAACTGGCGGAAAAGCAAAAGATGTTAGAGACATAAACCCGATGTTCTTTATGAATCCAGAGCCATACATACAATCAAAAGAGCTCTCTAGCGGATATAGATCATCTCAAGCACTATTCACGAAAACCAGAAATGAATATTTAGACTCTACTAAGGAATTAGCAGAAAAAGATATAAATAAAGCTTATAAATCTGGTAGGGAAACAGTAAATATCTCAGATGAAGAATATATACCAACTGAAGACTCAGAAGACTCACCAATATTAAATCAGGGAGACAGAGTAGCAGTAGTTGATAAAGAAAAACAACCTAACGGTAGAGTAAAAAGAACATTATCCTATAACGATAAGTTTGTAAAAAATATGCCAAAGTATAAGATTGCTGAAGCCATGGTTAGGCATGGAGGAAAGACAGGTGATTCAATATCGGGAAGTGTTATAAAATCTATAATAGGTACTAGTCCTGTCATGTCAACTCTCTTATCAACAGCACAAGTTGCTAATGCAATTGTGAAGAAGGATGATGCAAGATCTTTCATTGAAGGAATAGATGACAAAATAGATTCAGAAATCATTGAAGATGCTCGTGGATCTTATCCGATGGATCTTGTTGAACAAGGTGTGGGTAATGAAGATAAACAGGCAGAATATTACCACCCAAGATCATCACAACCATTTGACAGAGGTATTAATCAGGCATTCCCAGTAATAAAAGTCTTCATAGTAGAAGGAGACGAGGATTCCGTAAGATATAACTTGAGCTCTCCAGAACCAGAATACTATGAGCTAACAGGAATAATATCAGTTAAGATAGCACATCAAGATGACAATTCACCAGTAGATGTGGCATTAATAGAATTAGCAAATCCAGGATCCATATATACAGACCACACTGTATATATGGATATAATAAGACCAAAAAAAGACTGGGACAGAAGAGATACTGAATATGGTACAGAATTATCACCGCTTAACAGAGTAGCATTAAGATCGGGAAATAGAATACACATAAGAGCTGGATATTCTAACGATATAAATAAATTAGAGCCCATGTTTAACGGTATAGTTACAGAGACATTTGGAGAGCATACATTAATCTTAACATGTGAAAGTTTCGGTAGAGAGTTGGTATCAACAGAACATGGATATGATCCAGAAGATGACTGGTCATGGGGTGCCACAGATACTGGTGAGATAATAGCCAACTTCCTACATGCTGGTGAAATAGAACATTTCGGTAACATAAAATTACTAAGCAGATACCAGGACATAGAAGGAACAGATAGAAGAATATTTACAATAGGTAATCTATTCAGCATGTTTGGATCTCATGCTCTATTCATAAATGTATATGCAGATAGTATAATTGCTGATTATGATTTTGGTATACATCCATGGGATGCTGTTGGTAGTAACAAGAAGGTAATACCAAGGTTCCCAATATATAAGATCACTCCATGGAATGGATTAAAAGAGATGGAATATAGACATCCAGGGTCACTAGTTAGAGCATGTTTATATGGATCAAGACATACGCTGTTCTTTGGGATAAAAGAACAGCTATATGTATTTAGAGATATAGCTGGCAATCTAGGACCTGAACGTTTCAGGAAGAGTTCAAATAATACATTCCTAAGAGATCTAAGACTTAAGCCCGTAGCAGATTTCCATATAATAACATCAGAAAATAACATTATATCCAATACACTAAGAGTAGTAAGTGACTTTAATACAGTTGTAGACGTAAGGCACTATGATGACGTAGATGACTTCGACGATGGAGACTTTGAATATTACAGCATGAAGATGGATGACAACCTCAAGGGGTCAGCACATCGCCAAGGTAGATGTGAAATGATCGGTACACATGGGTATTATTCTGCATTCACATATGGTTCTACTTATTTACAGAAAGAAGCAGAGAAAATGTATGATGGAAAAATACTGCTAACAGGAAACCAGAATATGAAATCTGGAGACTATGCCATAATAGAAGATAATGTTAGGGGTATAAACGGGATAATAAAGATAAGAGAATGCATACAACATTTTGATACACAAAATGGATTCGTAACAGAGATAGTTCCTGGTTTATATTGTGAATCTTCACACACAAACTATTCTACTTTATTTTCTAAATTACATCTTGGTTATGCACAAGTGATACACGCATTACGTGGAGCGACTATGTCATCTAATAAACTTGATGACGAGTTTGTGATAAGATCATCAGTATTGGAGCTATTAGGATTAACCAATCTGGTAAGAGTTGATACATCAGCAGAAAGAACATTTAGAGATGTATTTTCTCAAGAGCTAGAAGGAGCAGTAGCCAATACCGGAGTGCTAGGATTAGCAACAGCAGTTAGTGCTCATTATGCATATAGAGCTAGTACTGGTGCTGGTGTAATAGGGAGTTCTGTCAGACAAGGTATCGTTTTAGCACAAACAGTTGGAGACTTAGCAATATTGGGTCTTAGAACTAGCGCTAGTGCCATAGCATTATCCACAGAAGGGATTCCAATACTAGGAAGAGTGGCAATGTTAGGTACTTCTCTACCAGAATTAGCAGCAGGTGCAAGAGTAGTTGGACTAACAAACCCATGGGCATGGGCTGCAACAATATTATTTTCATATGTCTCTGCTAAGATAGAAGAATATAAATTAACAAGACAACCAATAAGAATGTTCCCACTACAGATGTATGGCAGACCTTATATCGGTGGAATATGGGGCTACTCTGAAGGTGAATTCTGGGAAGATCTTTTCAAGAATATAGGGATAACAAAAGGAAATCTATCACGAATATACAGGACAATAATGAGTTAAATATGAATAATACTAAAAATGATATCAGTACCCTCAAAGGTACTGAGTTTATTGCCAACAGAACAAAAGAGAAACACAATTCAGGTACAATAAGATACCTTTCTCCCCAAGGAGAAAATCTGCATGCAGCAGTACAGAGATTCCCTACGTTTAAGACCAAGCCTAATGGGGAGGTGATAATGATAGATGGTGGTATGTTCGGTAATGAACCTGGCGTATCAGAAGAAGAGCTAACATTGACAGAGATACTTATACCTGTAGATATCAATCTTAGAAATAACCCAATAGATCTAATCCCGTTGATAGGTATGGAAGTTACAGTAATAACAAGAAATAATTATCCAGAGATGGTATTATTACAGTCTAAATTGAATAAATCTAGAGTCATAAATTGTAGAACACTAAGAGAAGCTAGACATTGGTCTAGGGATGGAACATTAAAAGGGGAAGGCGCAAGAGCATACCTAGAGAGTCGTGGATATACAGACGAAACAATAGATGCAGTCATAAGTGAAAGCGTAGATCAATTCCCTAGAGCTGGTATTTTCAACTACGATAGCGTAACATGGAGTACAAATTTAGAAATCACTGACGATCATATTATACTAGGCGAATCTTCAAGAGCAGGAATAGTTAGGGGATTACCACTAACATCTGGTGGTGGTGTAGGGAATATATGTTATAAACCAGTAAGAGCACTCACAGCAAAATGATATTAAAAGATTCAATAGATAGCCCATCTAACTTAAACTTATCTCCTAATGATGCTATAATTGCATCAGGATCATACTCTATATCTTGCACAAAAGAATATGGTAACTTCATTAATGGTCCAGTATCATTATCATCACCATTTACTAGTATAAGATTTGGTGGAGTATTTAAATTTAATTCATTATTAGCAAATCAAATGCCCTCTAATGTGATAACACCTATCCCTTCATTAGAACTAGACCTACCCATACCAGAAGCAGCAGGACTTTTAGCATTATCAACAATGGTATTGAGTACCGCAGCAGGATAAAAATATGCCAGAAATAAGAGATACAGATATAGAATTTGATAGATACGGAGATATGTCATTCGTGGGGAATGACATATCTATTCTAATGAACGATATAGATTATATATACCAGAACGTAATAGATAGATTGATAACAAATTTTAATGATTATTTTCTATACAAGAATCTTGGTGCAAATCTTTCATCCTTTATAGGACTACGTAATTCTGGAGAGTTAGAAGATTCAGTGAAAGAAAGCATAAGAAGATCATTAACAAAAGACGGATTCATTTCTGGACAGCACATAGCTATTGCTTCAATGCGGGAGAAGGATTCTATTTTACTAAAGGTACAAATAGGAAGTGGCAATGGTATATCTGAAACAATAATAATAAATTCAATATTCAATACCTCATCAGGATTACTACATGTTACAAATTAATTTCGACAAAGAAGAAGCTGCAGTAAGTATTGCTTCTAAGATTGTAGAAGCTGCAGGACTTAGTAGCTACTCACAATCATCAAAGATAAAACTATTAATAGATATATTTTCGGAAGAGATGAGTAATCTTGCTAGGACGTATAATATTGCAGTAGATAACTTATACTCTGATACTGCAACTGGAAAAGATCTAGATATAAAAGGAGCAGAATATGGTGTGTATAGGAAAATACAAAGTTCAATATATATAGATAAATCAGATCACATAGCGTATATAAAACCTCAAGTAGAAGGTGATACATTCGGCAGTTCTATAAATAATACTCTGGTAATTCCTAGAGGGGAAAGGATAAATATAGGATCAAGTTTCTATATAATAGTTTCAGAAGATATACTCCTAGAACAATCAGCATATGAAGTACCAATATCTGGGACAATAATGTCTGTTAATAATTCTGGATTTAACATATCTGCTAGTGACACTTTCAAGATGCAGTCTAGAAACAGGTATGAAGTGAGTTATTCGTCCATTCTAGTGGAGTTTCAAAAGCCAATATCTGTTGATGGTGGAGAAGAAGATGATGAAACCTTTAGATCAAGAGTGTTACTAGCCAGAAGTGGTGAAGATATGGCTACATACTCTGCAATTATTGCAGAGATATTATCAGTACCAGAGATATCAGGATACACAGCTCTAGAAAATAAACGTGGTTCAGGAACTCTAGATATAGGCATAACAACGAATGTGATGCAGGAGACATCAATAGATGAGAGTATAACGTCCCTACTGATGCTAATGAATACATCTCTAATGTCAGTCTTGCCAATGGGTTTGAATGTGGAACTATTTTATCCACAAAAACTAGATTTAATGGTAATGTATACCTCAGAACATAGTGGTATATCAGTCAAGAATATAGAGAATGCAGTACTAGATGCATTCGAATCACTATACACATATAATCAAGCAAATGTATTATCAGCACAATTATTGCAAGATAGAGTATATAACCTCCTACCAGAAGCCAATATAGTTATAACAGAATTAAGCTTATTCGATCAAACAATTGATAATGTAATATCAATATCTGGTAATGAAGTACGAGCACCACATAATTTCTTTATGTATCTACAACCAGATAACATAATAAGAGAAGACATAGATGGCTGAGTTTAATAGTTTCACACTTCCATATTCAATATCACCATACATTTATAGTTCAAGTTATACAATTGCTATAATAGCTCACCAGGATGATGAACAAAAGATAGGAGAAACATTAGAATTTGATGTAGATTATTGGATAGATCCAAACTCAATACCAGTAGGTGTAACACCTGTTGCCAGAGTAGAGTGGATAAACCATCTAGGTGAAGTACTAGGTACAGAAGATCATTTAATATATAAACCAGATGAGCCGGGATGGTACTCAATACAGGCTGAGGTGATCTATGAAGATGAAGATGATAATTTCTATTTAAGACTAACAGAGGGTTATACGTTTAATATACTACCCTTAGAAGGGTATAGATACGGATTCATACTTTCATATGACAGTTCGTATGATAAAATAAACTATTCTAATATGGACCTATTCAGATTCTTAACGTACATGCCATCCTGGTCTCTAGCACACAAAGCACACTATAGTAATACATCGAAATTCATTTCACCACAACTAGAAAGAGTATCTTTCGTAGCAGATAACATAGACAACATAATGTCTAATAATAAGTCTGACATCAGAGCTTTTGGATATCAAGAGCATATAATGAGAATTCTAGCTATAGAAACACCAGATTATTTAAGGACAGAACATGGATATTGTGTTAATCTTGGTGAAATATCTACTTCTTCACTAAGTAGTATATCAATAGGTGCTATCAAAAAAGAAGAAACATATAATGTAGACAAAATTTCAATGGATATCTTTGCCGGAGAGCAACAGATAAGACTACCTATACCATCCAGGCTTTATATTAAAATAAAAGAAGAGAGATTCAGTCAGACAAGCGATATCACTTTACACGGTATAAGCAAGGATGGCGTATTCATAACAGAAAGAATCAAACTACAAACATATTCAGCAATTGAAACAGTTAATGAATATTTATTTGTTAGTAGAATAACTGGAAGCGACATGATGATAACTCTATCTAATTATATAGAAAATGATATATCTTATATTGATGATACATGTTTAGATAAGAGGATAGCTTCAAGAGATGGCATCTATTTCACACCCGAGTTTGAAATAGATAATGACACATTATTGATACTAAATGCTGATAGAATATCTAAAAATGAAGAGTTTAAATTTCTACTACCATTCGTACCAGACACCTTATTAATATCTAATCTTTTAGACATAATAATGCTAAAAGATAACCATTTATATACTTCTAAATTGATGCTAGATTATTACAATTTAAATTCACCTGGATCATCTGTTAATAATAATTCATTTATATGGGTAGACGACGAGAATTCAGCAGTAGGTGAATCAGTAAGGATAACTATCAATACCGAGCTACTGCAGAGTCAATCACTATCAAGAAATATTAAAATCTCTATTAAGAATAGAGATGTAAAACAGTACCTAAATCAATACGGACTCTTAGTAGAAGAAAGTGATACATGGTTGAGCTTATTAAACACTAGTAATAGGATATCAATATCAATCAATATTGAAAATGATGACCCATATATTTTTGAACTAAAAGAAGATTCAAGAGACTCATCATTCTACGCCATGGTCTATCAGAATAAAGTATCCAAAATATTAATAGATAAGGATGTAGATAACATCTATTTCTATAATAAAAAATTAAATATACAGGATACCTCTGGCAATACTTACACTGCAGAGCCAATAAGATTAGGATTCGTATCAGATGATAGATATTGTTATATACAGCATAAATTTGAAGAGATAGAGCTAATATATGAAGACTAACATATACATGGAACCAATTTCCGATAGGAAAAAGAAGCGTTTTGGCATAACTAAAGATCATATAAATACAGAGTTGATGTCCGATGCATATCCAGCCTTATATATAGAAACAGACCATGAATTGATAATATCAAATGGATTGCTAACTTCTGATGATTTAGAAATAGCATTGCCAGGATTAACAATGCTTGATATAGTTAATCAATTAAGAGAATATGGTATTACAGCATATATAACAAGAAAATCAGTAGGCATGCTACCAGCAGAACTACTGATTGATTTCAAAAACAAAATAGTAATCTCAGAAGAAATAGACCTATCACCGAAAAGGTTAAGTGAGATAAATCATAAGAATATGTTACACACACCAGGTTTAGATGATGCAAACATCAAAAGAGAAATCGTAACTATGTATTCAAATGAGAGAGATATTAAATACAAGAAGGATAAGGGTACATACTCTTATATGGTAGAGGATGGTAACTTATATACCAACGGCCTCCTACCAGATACCATGGCTGTCGTTAAGTATGATATTAATAAATTCTTCTTATATACTAAAGACGAAAATATAATAGAATTAGGTAAGATGTTGAAAAATAAATCAAATACAATATCTAAAAGAATAATGATAAACAATGTAAACGCTAGAAATTGGGATAAAGTTTAATGCCATCAATAATATATCCAGCTAAGATAAAAGGATCAGAATTAAGATCTAATCTAATAGAAGACATATATCCTACAGCAGCTAACAACCCATTCAAGAATAACGAAACTCTAGACATACTGGAACACGTAACAGACCCTAAATCATTAACAGATGGATGGGATTATCCACAACTATTTAGTCAGTCAGATACCAGCGTAACATTTAACAATTCAACTAGAATATCTAACCACAAGAGAATAATACCAACACTTAATGGACCAGTTATAGTAGCTTCAAATGAAGTCAGAGTCGATTCAGATGACTTCGTAAACTACATAGGTGAGGTTCCAGTCATGGGTGTTAAATCATCAGGATCTAATGCCAATGCACGAGCATTTATATTCAATAGATCTAATGAAAGAATATCTATCGCAAAAGAATTTCAATATGCACATATTAACGCTATTGAGGATAAATTATTACCAGATCAATTTACAGAGGTAAGCAATGAAGGACAAGATTTCTTTGTTTTCCAGATGGAAGCACCATTATCAGTATCAAGACTAAACGGTTCATCATTACAGTTAGACATAGTAGACTACCTAAAAACTTCATTTGACTACAATCATGTATTGACAAAATATGGAATACAAGAAGATCAATTCTTGAAAATGTGTGATTATGTATCAATACTTAGAGAAGACTTTAAGGATGCAGATGAAGAAGTATATGAGTGGGTATTTGAAGATGCGGGTATGACAATACATACAGATTATTTCCCAATATATACACACATAACTATAATAGCAAGGTATGTCCACAATGAGGTGGATTATAGTGAACCAGTAGATGGTGGTGATGAAATATATGTGATAGGAAGAAGGTCTACAGAGTACTTATATCAACTTGGTCCATCATTCTATGATGATGTAGATCCTATAAGTGGAACAATAAAAATACAGCCAGACTTTATTGATAGTGCAATTGGTACCTTATATGGTTTCTATATCTTCTATGGAATAGCACCTTCTATCTATATCAACCCAGAAGATCCAGTTATAGAATTAGATGAGATACTAGAAGAGAATAAAGACCTATCTTATATAGGCATAAATGATAAAGATAATTATGGTAACATGTCTATCGACAATGATCTGATACATATTACTAATGACGTCATACCGACATCAGAGACAACAGATGTTATAATGCCATTTAGATATAAAAAATTCTTTTTAGAACCAAGCTCCAATATATACATAAATAATGAATATATTAAGCGTGGAAAGAAAATATGGATTGATAATGAAGGTGTTAATAAGATACAATTTACAGCACCAGTCCATATTATAGAAATGATTGAGCCAGTCATGATGGATGGTACAACGATCAATACTGGTAATAATATATCTGACATAGCTGCAGTATACGGTGTTTTTAGACATGGTAATAACGTTAGAGCTACATTAGCATCAGTTACAGCATTTGATACAACTGCTGGTGAAGATATGGCAAGTGTAGCGCAAGGTTATGGAGAGGGGCCATATGGTGCTGGAGGATATGGTCAAGGTAGAATTGAAACATACGGTACAGGTTTATATTACACTTCTGGTGGACAAATAATTGATCCAAAAGTTACAAGTGTAGGAGTACAGATTAGACCCATAGATATGGGGTATGAAATAGTGCTTCCAGCATGGGCAGTTGAAAGTTCAATATTAGTACAAGAAGTAACTGAGAAGAGTGCAACTGTATTTAAAAACTGGGAATTTATTAACCCAGATATACTGGTTTTAGATAAAAATACAGCACATGACTATGCTTATTATAATATTACTTATGACTTATCAGTATACCCAATAATATCAGGAATGGATTTAGAGAACCACACTATAACCATGAATGTACTTCATGATCCACAAGCTATTTATAGTAATTTTGCAGGCTACTACCTACTGCATAGTAAAAAGATTAAAGTAAAGATAGGATATGTTGATGATCAAGGTAATAGACAATATTTCCCAAATGAATTAACTGTTAATATGGTCTTAGAAGAAGGATATCTTCAAAGAACAGTAACAGGAACTAAGACAATCCTATTGTGATAGGCAAGAGATAAATGAGTTATTTAAATTATATATATGTAAAACCTCCAATCAATTTAGTTGATGGGGTTGTTAAAGATGAGACAGTTATCAATCTGGGATATCAGATTGAAACAGCCTTTGAGAATATAGGTGATATATTCGGAAACCTATACGGTGATGGACTGGAGACTGCAAAATATGCACGCTATTTTAATAGCCTGTCTAGTGCCATAGGCAATATTGGAGAACTATCACCAGAAGAACCATTCGGAATAATCTTTGAAGACTATTCACAAGTCTTTTCTAACAATCAAGATAGAAAAGACTTTATACTAGATTTATCTCCGATAGAAGGTGAAGAAAGTACCACTATAAATATTATAACTGGTGATGGTAAGATATACCAATATGTAGACTCCTTAGATGCACTAAGAGATGCAGGAGACTTCACTACCGTAGGTAGAGTATTAACATTCTTCATAGTACCAGATGGAAATTTCTCCATACTATACAAAGGTACTTATCCAGAATTTGGTAGATATGAGGGCTACTCACCAAACGTATATCCTTCTCCATACCTAATAGAAGAAGAACTAATTTCCAAGCCTCTAATAGAAATCATGCCTTCAGGTAGATACAGGGTCACAATAGAAAAGACTAGTTATAATAGTAAAGGTGATTCATTTGGTGCAGATTTAGATTTAGTTTTCAATCCAATTATAGAAGAGTATATATCACCTGTTGGTGATCTAGAAGTACCAAAAGAATATGTAAATGCATGGCGTAAATTCCCATACTCATATGAGAGAATGGATACTAGAGCAATATACATATTAAATGATCATCAATTCGAAATAGATACAGATGAAGATTTAGACCTAGATCTAGTAGGTGGAGACACTATTGTATTCTCCATAGCAAATATAAATATAGCAGAAATGCTAATAGATTTATACACGCTTGTTAAGCAGCACAACCATGATGGCAGCAGTATATTATCAACAATAGATCATGAGAAATTAACAGATTTAATTCCAATCTCTCAGTACCCAATGGATACCATAGATCCCAATCCAGGACTAGGTGATAATCCATTCGAGGGAACTACAGAAAATCTAAACTACTCAAAAAGTAATATATCAGGGAATGATCATCCACAATATATGCACAGAGAAGGCTATGTAATAAGAAGGGCAGATGGTACAACAGTTAGCGATGAAGGTACTTACAATAATGCTATGCTTGGTACCCTACTTATGTCATCCAGGGACCCACTAGCTCTCTATTCAAATATAGAAAATGATTCAAATCAGATAAGCTTTGGTTCTGTAGGAGAAGGTATATCTTTAAATTTAATAATATCCGAACTGGATGAAAACTTAAACAATATACTTGATAAACCAGTATTAAAGCTATACTCACCACACGACGGTCTCTTCGTGAAGACCGAAGATGGTGAGGGTAAAAAAACTAAGTCATTACTATTAAATAGACATGAATTATTCAGCTATGGCACAGATACAGTACCAGATGTAGTACATAATCTAGCACTATCTTCAGACAGCGGAACAACTTTCATATTAGATAAAGAAGATCCAACTCTATTTGCAAATCTAAAATTAAACAAACTATTCGCCAAAGACATACAGGTAGATGGAACTCTAGAGATAACAGAACCTGATGGTAAACTAATAATTGGAGATGTAGAATTCATACCAGGCAATGGATTAGTTACAATCATAGGAGATATAGTCTTTGAAGGTGGCGTATTAGATCTAGAACTAGCATTAATAGATGTAGCTACAATAACAGACTTAACAGTTGATGGCATACTAACGATTACACCAAGTGGTTCAAGAATAAGATTCTGGGATGGAACTGCAGAGACAACGTCAGAAGAAACATCCATGACTGTACTAGATGGGTCACAAATAGAAATATCCTCTATTTATTCTACAAAATTTAGAAGCCCAATAACTCTAGATGCAGTATCAGGTAGAGGCTCTCTTGAAGATGGTGATGAAGATTCTAATATTGGAAGGATCAATGGTATATCGTTCATAGACAGTAGTGAGTCATCAGTAGAAGAGTATTCATCTATGTATGTAGCATCTTCTCGCGGAGAAGTTATTACACCATCAAGTGCTGCTACTTTTATGGAAATGTATTACCCTCAGTCTTCTAATTTGCAAAACAATATAAATGGATTGTGGTTAATAAGAAATACAAGAATACCACAGATAGAGAAAGGTGTTAAATACGCATTCTCTGACTTATCAGATGCACACCCTGAAGCAACAAGAATAGATGATTTAACAGACTGGCCAAGAGCTAAACTAGCAGCAGGATTTGGAGACTTTTACTCAATAAGAGTAAACGCCTCAAATCTAGAAGATAAAGATGGAATACAGCTAGGTGACTACAACTACATATTTGTTACTGGAGAAGGTGGTAACTGTCCAGCGGGCATGTTGATATTAGAATCATTATCTGGTGTTGCAATGGTAGAATCAGGTATGGATCCAAATGATTGTGCTAACGTAACATATTCACCACTTACTGTTGGAGATATACAGTCTAGAAAATCAATAGTTGCAGAAGATGATATAACTGCAGGACATAACATTAGTGCAGGCGATACCATATCAGGACAGACGCTAAATATAAGAGGCGATTCTCAAATATTTGGTAACGAAAGAGTCTTTGGTGACGAAGCAGTAGATGGTAATTTCTCTGTATTAAATGAGTCTAATTTCAATGCTGATGTACACATAGCAGGTAGTTTAAATGTAATTAATAAAGCAGAACTAGGAAACTTAACTGTAATAGGCATATCAGAATTCGGAGAAATAGCAAGATTCAATAGTGCCGTTACGATTGGTGATTCATTAACAGTAAATGGTATAGCTCAGTTTGATGGTAATGCAGATTTCAGATCAAGACTAACAGCACAAGATACACAGCTAGGTGATACATCAGTTACCACATTAACCTCATCTGATTTACTAAGTGCCAACGGTGGATTATATGTATCATCTACAGCACAGTTTAATGGTAATGTTAAAGCAGAAAGTGGAGTAGAAATATCTGGTACACTTATAGTATCTGAATCGGTAACAGCAAATGGTATCAACTCTTCTAAAGATTTAAATGTAGCAGGGCGTACTAGTATTGATGGAGAAATGATCACTAGATCAAATATATTATTTGGTGGTGATGAAAATATGAGATTCACATCTAATATAGAATCTCAATTTACAGTTCTAGCAAGTTTCAATGGTGGTATAATCGTTGGTGCTGATTCTCAATTCCTAGGTGATGTAGAAATTAATGGTACATTAAATTCACAACTAATAGATGGTGACAGGATAGAGCTTGCAGGAGGCATAGTTGCAAGAGGTGAAGTAGAAGCTAGGAACTTAGTTGTCAATTCAGATGCTAAGATAATTGGATCAATAAATATAAATGGCAGTTCCTATACCAAGGGTAATGTCACAGTAGATGGTGCATTAAATACTGGTGGAGACATAAGTGCTGGCGGCACTATGACTTCCAAAGGTGGATTTATTAATGCTTCAGGAAAGTCTGCCTTAAATGATCTAACACTAACTGGCGGTTTAGAAATAAATGGTGACCTTATAGTATCAGAGAATGGTCAGTTTAATAGTATAGACATAGATACTGATCTGAATGTATCTAATAAGATATATGTTGGATTAGGGACTGCTAAAGAAGGAATAACTATAACACCGTCATCATTGATAGTTGGAGATTTAATAAACGTTGATGATGCTGGTACGATGGCTGTTAGATATGCAACATTTGAATTAACAACTGGTGTTACAGATGGATATTCTATCACAATGCCAGAAGGATCATCAGCAGGTGATTTTATAACAGTGAAAAATGATGCTCGTAATATTCAAGATTATTTAAAACATGAATCATCATATTTCAATAATACATCAGTGTTTAATGGCCCAGTAATTATGGGTAATACATTATGGGTTGACAACATTAGGTCTCCAGAAGAAGCAGCTGGATCTGGACAATCATGGGTCAATATAACTGCTAAGGAGGCATATTATGCCCCAGCTTAATTATTCATTAAGTATTGGACCAAAATTTGATATGTTTGGACTAGAAAGATCTACTCCAAACGATTGTATACTAGTTGGTGATAATGTCGAATCAGACTTTTCACTAATCACTGTAGAATACGATGAATCAGATTCATTCATAAAGAATATAAAAAGCACAACTATATCCGCAAGAAAGACCAGGATAGTAGCCAACACATCTGACCTAAAAATGTCAGATGTGTTTTATTACGATGAAGAAGATGAAGAAGAAGCCCATCCAATTCACTTGTACAACAAAGCAATAAAGAGAAGAATACATAAGCCCAAGATATATATCAATGGTGAAAAAGTAATGTACTCTGATAGTAATTTCATATATTTCAATGCTGATGAAGCACTAATAGAATACTACACACAGGATGACGAGTTGATATTAAGAGAATATCAAGAAGTATATCCAGCATTTATATGGCAAGAGCAGATCAACCACGAGAGTATAATAGCGCTAGATAATAAGAAATATTCTTTCAAAGTATCTAAAGGTGACATGATAATCTCCTTGTCAAAACCAAATGTTCATGCCGAGGCCGTAGCAGAACCAGTATATACACTGAACAGAATAAAAAAACTGATAGTAAAGATAGAGCCATTCTATTTTGAAACACTCAGATCCAATGATGATGGTAGACTATTATTTGAATATGATTACTCAGTAATGGTTCCAGATATAACAAAAAGAAGATTAGAACAGAACATATTAAAAAGTGAAGACTTCATAGACTTAGAAAATATAGATGTAGTTAAAGAATCATTAGTTATATATAAAAAGAAAGATTATGAGTATGAAATAACAGAAGATAATATAGATGATGAATATAGAGACTATGACATTGTCCTTGATAATTCCACTGGGTTATATAATAATATAATAAATTCAGGCAAAGGGCAGATAGACGCTTCAGTATTAATAAAAGAAAATATCATATCTCATAATGATATAATATTTACATCATACCAGTATGTTAAAACGAATAACATATTAAAGATAGAACCAGAAGACAATGACCTAAAGAATAAAAAAGTATACTTCAGAATTAAACCTACAGCAATCAAGAAGCCAGGAGTATCATTATATTTTCCACCAGATATAACATATATAATAACTGAATTGAATGGAGACATATCTCTAATAAAGGATGATGAACTACCACAGTATGAATATGAAGTACCTCTATACCTTGGGTATGGCAAAGGGGGCTATTCAGAGAATGGTTATTCAGGTGTAACAGATGATTTTCAAACTATAGTAATTGACGGAAGTGGATTAGGCTCAGAGTATGGTACAGGATGGGGAGAACTAGGATACAGTGAAGGCCCATTTGGTGGATCATTTTTAAAAGATATAAACGATATACAAGATCTGTTAGACATAAAAAATAATTCTGAATCAGGTATGCTAACTATAGCTACAGTAGTATTTGTATCAGAAATAAGAAAAGCAAATATATTTCCGTATAGAGATGTGTGTCTTGCTGATGCAAAAATGCAAAGAAAAAAATTATACAACTACAATAATATAGTCTGGCATCATTCAATAAAAAATGAACCCTCAGACATACTCAATAGAACATCACTAGATGTGATAGAAACATATTCAACAATACATTTTGAACCATACATACAGTTTAAAGATGAAAATAAAATCATAGTAGAATTTGATTTGTCAAATATATATAATCTATTTAGTCCAGATGCAACAATCAAAGATGAGATGGTATTGGATGACACAGTATCACCAGTAGCTAATTCTAATGTAGATATATTTTCTAGCTTAATGCCATCAGCAAATCATAAATTAACAGATATAGATACCTTTGCATATGTAGATGGAGAATACATATATACTCCACAGAATGTCATGATATCAAGTGACTTTAAGAAAGCTACTGTATTATTAGATACCACAAGTATGAATATGCAGCATGACAATATAGGACTGGGTTTTATTAATCCAGAAATAACGATACATCCATCGATGACAATTAAGATATGAAAGAATTCCTAGAAGAAAGGGGCAGCTATCTATTAGGCAGAAAGATAAATCTGGCATCAGATAATTATCACAGTAAAGATAGAATAGTAGCAATATTTGATATGCTAAAGACAAGATCTGTAAGCATAGAAGAGTCAGTAGATTTCCTAATTGATAGTATAGAGTCAATAGAGCAGGCATCAGAAAATGTAGTCAAGACATTAAATGATAAAATTTCACACTTAACCACATCAATAATTCATATTGGTAAACTAAAATTATCTTACCCCTCTACAGCAACTGAAGGCAATATAAAATTGGTAGACTTAACAGATGGAACATACGATGGCATAGCATATTCAAGTACAGATTCTGGACTGATAATGGATACAACTATAAAGACTAAACTTAGAGAAAAATAATGGCTAGAAAAAGTTACTGGATATATAGTGATAAATACCTATCGCATAATTATATGCTACTAAGATCAATAGAAAGCGAGCTAAGGATATCATCCATCACCACTCTTGCTGGTGATGGTGAAGAAACAGAAATACTAAAAAATCCTATCGACATAGGAACAGCTAAGTCCTTAAGATATCCACCAATAGTCTCAGACAGAATAAGAGTAACGATAGATCACCCCCTATCAGATGTCCTCACCATAGATCAACTAGTAAAAATAGATGTTGGTCTAGATAATTATGAAACAATGGGAACATATCAATCAGAAATAGAAGTAGCTAATTTTAACAAGAATTTAACAGTAGTATATGATATAGAAAACACATTAGATGCTTTGTTTAGATTAGAGCTACACATATCAGTAGTAGACAACTATGAAAATATAGTATATTCATCTATAATTCCAATATCAATAAATGATGATGGATGGATGGTAGAGCATGGTAATTCAGGTTCTGGTATAGATTTACCATATGAGCCAGTAGAAGAGAGCATGTATATACTAATAGATGGTAGTAGTGTTGACAACTTCGAAGTAGAAGACAAGAGAGTCAAGTTTAGTATGCCAGAAGGCTATGACTGCTTTGTAGTATATAAACCAAAATTCATAGAGCAAGGTGGGCTCTATGAATTCTCTAAGGATGTAAGCCTAACACCATCTTACGGAATGGTACTAAGGGACGACTACTGTAACAAGGTAGAATTTTCAATAATATTGAATTCTTATAATCCAGATATAACCTCAATTAATCACACGCCAATAATAAAATCACTAGGCATAATGACATCAGATAAATGAGTATAATATATAATCAAGCAGACTTCTTAGCTAAGAATATCCCGACAACAGACATGGATGATGAACACATGTCTTTGATGTATCTAGGTCTATCTACATATGTAAATAGTAATATAGAAGATGTTAATCAGATAAACAATAACATGTTAGAACTGTTAGATGATGCAGCATCATTATATAAGAATACAATGAGGACTCTTGGTGGGATAACAAATGCCATTGCAGACACATTTGTAACAGGTGGTGGATCAAGAGATTCGATAAACATATTTAATAAACAAATAAAAAATGTTAGCACAGGCGTAATATTAGATTACGACACACTACAGGTAAGGTTAAGCAGGGAACCGCTAGTAAGATATTCTATTAAGGACATATCTATTAAGACTAGGAACGGGGTGCTTGGTAATACTGTTGAAGAGAAAAGGAAATATTTTGATATAGAAAACATAATTAGTTCCACTTCAAGATTAGAAATAGAATCATATGACTTACCATTGAATATTGAAGTAGATATAGACATAGGCAAGAATGAAGCATTTAATAATATAAAGTTCAATCTATTTAATTTTGGGGTAAGATACCCAACAATAGAATCTATATCTATTTCAGAAGATGGATGTAACTATAAAAAGATTAAAATATCAACATCAAATTCATTCTCAATGGATGTGAATGACTTTGATTTTAAAGATGGCATGATAAGTATACACACAGAAGAATCATCTTCTAGATACATAAAAGTTAATCTAATACAGAAGGTTCCATATAATACTGGTAGCACAAAGAGAAGAAGATATGCAATCGGTATGAATATGCTAGAATTAGCGTTCTATTCTGCCGTAGAAGATGGGGACATAATCATAGGGCCAATAAAATCTTCAGATGAAATATTCAAGATAGCAGCATATAGTGATATGACTGGATACGATATAGAGTCTCCAAATATAAACCTTTATATATCTACAGATCAAGTAACATGGATACCAATACAAAACTCATCAGTTTATGATCCCAAGACAGAGTTGTCTAAGATAATAAACTTCAACAATATAGACAATGCTTCTTTCTTCACTGAAGAAGAGGTCAATGAAATCTTTCTGAGGATAGAGATGAATTCTTTTGATGTCTCTCATGTCTCACCTCCTTATCAGAACGTAGATAGACAAGTAGTTAATGTATCAAGCTCTAATAGGAACATACCGATAAATGCAGTAGACAACAAAGATTATATAAACTTATTTAAGTATATCAATATCAAGTATGCATCAAGATTCTACATTCCTGCATCAAGTGTAAATATTGATTCAATACCAACTACAAATATATCAAACATAGAGAAAGATGGAGTATCATTAATACAAGGACTAGGTATAGAGTCTGATTTGATATATGACCTATCAAAAAGCAATCTCTCCAATGATTCAACAGAGACACTTATACAATTTAAGTACGACAAGGTTCATGTTACAAGAAACGATTTAATTGAAAACATTCCAACATATGATTTTGATCCATTTGACATAGAGCTATATGGCTTCTCATCAATCCTGGACAACCAAGACCCAATAGAAACTAAACATAATAGATTTTCTATGCGTAACATGTTACCTGTTATACCGTATAAAGAAAACAAAGGTGATATAACTTTAAGATATGGAGATAAATCTATAATAATCCCACACAAAGAGGGATTCTTTTATGACAATAGAGAATATATCTATGCTGTCTCCAGTAGTATAGATGAGATAATATTAGAAGATCAAATAGGTAGGGTAATAAAGAATATAATCCTGCCATCCCCAAGAGATGGTGAGGATATAAAATTCTTTTCAATACTAAACTATCTAGAACCAGACATGCCAGACTCAAGCATTGAAGATGCTCATGGCTTAAAATTTAATGAACTATACCCCTTAGTAGAACTAAAAGAAGATGAATATGCTGTAGAATTTGGAGAATTAGTATTCGGATCTTACTATAAAGGAGTCTTTCCATTCAAGAAGGTAATAGCATCAAGTATAGGAACTAGTATAGATAATAATCTTCAAAATGTTAAACTAACATCTTCATCCTCTAAGCAGATAAGAAACACTTATCAGCTTAAAGAATATGACTTTAAAACTATCATCAAGCTAAAGGATACCAATATACTAGAGCAGAGCGTAAGCTTTGACACATCAAAGGCCTCAGTTAATGCATTCCTAACAGAAGTAGACTTTATTGATGGACAAACAGAGTTTATACTAAAGAAGTATTATATACAGACAGATATAATAAATCTAAATTCAATAAGATTACATGAAGATTACATAGACGATGGAGAGATAGGGTTTAGATCATGCAGCGATGTATTTAGTAGAAGAGTTTATGCCGAAATAGAACTGCTAGACAAAGGTGACTACTTCATAGATAAAGAACTAATAGTAGATGATAAATATAAATACACAATAAGATTACCAGAAGATATATATACAAGTGCATCAAATGATACAGAGATATCTTATAGTATAAAACCACTAAGAAGATCCATATCTGGACACTACTCAGTAGACCATGAGAATGGTGTTATACATACTATCTCCAAAGTAGATGGGAACACATCAGTATCATATAAATACTCTAGTGTATATGCTAAATACAATGCTTTGGATATTGTAGATCCAAAGAATTATAGTATTTCAGGAACCAATTTAATAATAGAAACAGAAGATGAAAAGAGTATGAAATATCTATTGGTATCATTAGAAACACAGGTGTCTGACTTGAACTACAGAGAAACACCCACCCTATTAGATTTCAATTTAAATACTATAGATGCGAGAAACTCAATATGAGAAGTGAAGACATAGACTTCTTAATAAGAAGCAAAATACCAGTAACTAAATTCAACTTAGATAATATAGAAAGCTCTCAAGCTAGTAGAGAAGCATTCAGTATATCAATGGCTTCATCTGCTATCAATTTAAACATACAAACTTTCAATGACATGTCTAACTATGCGACTACATTATTTCAATCAGGCATAGACAAGAAAGTGATATTGAGAGATCAGGTTGATTACATCAGGAAGAATACAGATGGAGGAATAGAGGACATAGTAAGAGGTTTAACAAACCTCAAAGAAGAAGCCTCAACATCCTCAGTATTAGAGTCTGCAATGAGTGGTGAGCTTAAAACATTATCAATTAGTTTTGATAATGATTCTACTGTATCAAGAGACTCAGAAGGAGTCATGGTAAAAGAAGGAGTATTATATGCTGATACATCAAAAGAGAATTCAATAAAAGAAGCTATAAGAATAGAAAAATATAACTTCTCCTCTATGTCTTCCTTCATGAGATCCAAACATGCAACAGATATAGCAAAGATAGAATTAGTTTCAGATTCTGGTGTAGGATACTATCCTGAACCAGGATTAGATGTAATAAATAGTGATATAAGATTTAGACTAGAAGGTATATCAGACATAGATATATCTAGAAATATAGACCTCATAGTAGATAGAAAAGACTCAAGTTTATTTAATCAAATAGAAATAGACTTAAGCAAAGCACATATGGTGTCAATATATACATCAAATGATGGTGAATACTACAAGTCACATACTTCTAATCCAAGATATATTAAGAGTTCTACTGTTCAAATAGAACCAGTAACAGATAGATATGTCAAGATAGTATTTGATAAGCTAACTCATGACATGGTAAGGAATGGTAACAATGTTTATTCAGTAACTGTAAATTCATTATCTCTATTAAGAACAACCTTCTCAGGACAATCATTATTACTAACAAATCCAATTAAAGTTTCTGGATCATACAGCAAGATAGCAATGAGTGTTTGTGATTGTATATCAAATAATCAACAGGGTAAGATTTCCTACTTCCTATCCGTCAACGGGAAAGAGTGGGAATCAATAAGACCAGTTGGTAGATCCATGGGGGATAGTATACACAGAAGAAGCGTACTGGACGTTAACCCATTAGTAACTAATAAGTTTATATTGCTTGAAGAAAAAGAAGAAGAAAATTCAATAGAAACATATACTTTACCATTACCAGAAGATTTTATATCTTCTAACTATATAAGAATATTCGGAAATAATATAACAGATTCTTCTGAAGACTGGATATATGGTAGGAGCATGTACTATGCCACAGGTATACTATATGATGAAAAGGTAGTAGACTTTGGGCCAGATGAAATATTATTAAATGGTACATGGGTTACTGGTGAACAGAGATTGATGCCAGATATATATAAGATATCAATAAGAGCAGACAACTATTCAAATGTAATATTGAATAGGAAAAATAACATCATAGATATAGGTAACGGAGAGTATGCCGTAGAATCAGATGACGGTACGGTTAGGACTGTATTCGATCCATTGTATCCATACAATCATAAGTATATAATAGAGAAGGAGTTTGACTATATTTTTGAACAAGAATTAATTGAAAAAGAAGACTACAACCTCTATAATAAAGATTCAGAATACTATCTATCTACAATGGAATCATATGACAATATAATTATCGCATATAGATTGCACGAATCAAATGTAAATTCCATTCAATTAAAAGCAGAGTTGCAGTCTGGAGACTTCGTAACAATACCGTATATAGAAAAAATAATTATAAGGCTAGCATAATTTTTATGGAATCATTAAAAGCATTAACACTAGGCAACTATATCAGATTAAGGGTAAGACCAAATGATATACTGTTTGCCCCACTCACAACTACATTCCAAGACTGTAAGAATATATGGAACTTCTTAAACTCTTATGAGGGCATGTTTAAGAACACACCAGCATTAGAAAATGTAGTTCCGAATGAAGGATTAGATGGTAGATCTATACTAATAGACCTAAAAGCATCAACGGGATTCTTCTTCAATACAGAAGAAGGAAGACCTAAGACGATATCTGAATCCATATCAGAACTATACAGAACGATAGATACAAAATTACTAGAATCATCAGTTGAAACTGAGATATCTAGTATAAAAAATACAATAGGCTTAAGTAGATTCTATGATGATATACCATCATCAGATGGATCTATTGACAGTGATTTAGAAGTAATAAATACTAAATTCACTCAACTTGCAGCAGATATATTCAATAGAGGAACATCTATTGGTGATGAACAAGATGAGTTACAGTATTCTTTTAATAAAGATGCACTTCAAACACAAGCCACATCTCTTAAAGATCTAATAGAGATATTAAATGATTTACATGGCGGACATGGAAATCTATCTCACGACTTTATAGCATCTCAATCAGCATGGGCTACTACTATCCCCCTATCAGAAAGCGTAGGAGGTGGATTAGTAAAGTACACAACAGTCTTTGCAAGCACTGAAGTATATAGTGATAATCCAGAAGAACAAAAGTTCTATAATCCATTTGATAAAGATGTTAAAATAAAGAAGATAATGGCAGTTGTTACAGATAACACGCTGCCCAATACATCATCTATAGCATTGCTAATAAGCGGACAGCCATCCAGATTTGAAATAAAAATGGTATCAGGTGAAAAGGGACACTTAAAAAATGATGTGGTTGAAGAAATATTAAAACCAGATGATTATATACAATTTAAAATAGCCACTGGATCTAGTCCTACAGGGCAAATAAACATATCAAATTTATCAATGATAATTGAAGAAACCAACTAAAGGAAATTAAAATAATGGCAACTTCCACACCATATTTAAATTTAGCATTACTTGCCACTGGAGAAAGCGTAGGCACTTGGGGTATCCCACTTAACAATAACTTTTCTAAGATAGATGTCTTAGCAGGAGAAGTTATAAACGGCAGAGGACCAGATCAAGATCTTAATGGTAGATTTAACGCAATAGAAGAAGAAATAGAAGCAGCAAGGGGTACTACAACCTGGCTTGACGACAGACTAAGTGTATTATTACAATCAGATGGTAATATACGAATAGAAGCAGTACCTACGTCCTCACAGATGCAAATAGGTGTTACACGACTATCCGTTAATCCGGCTACAGTAGGAATGCCTATAGCAGTTGGAGATAATGACGGAAGGATGCTTACTCAAGGCGAGCATGACGAATTAGTAACAGGTGGTAATACAGCATTACACAAGCACCTTCTTATTAATGGCGCATCAGATGTCCAAGCTACATACACTGAAATAAATCAAGCCATATACGGTATAGGTGGCTCAGTTACATCA
>Ga0164313_10000052_pt1 | contig 66000 bp, 50 predicted proteins | sample GuaBasSedimGuay4_FD_113735 | JGI IMG/M metagenome (GOLD analysis project Ga0164313, IMG submission 113735) | Subseafloor sediment microbial communities from Guaymas Basin, Gulf of California, Mexico - Guay4, Core 4569-4, 0-3 cm | ecosystem: Environmental > Aquatic > Marine > Hydrothermal vents...
CTGAGTCCAATATCGTCGAGATCGCCCCCGACCAGGCTGACGGCGCCTTCCAGTTGACCGAGCACTTGATCAACTGCGGCTACAGGAAGATCGGACTGATCCTGGGCTCGAGGAACCACCCTAGCGACCTCTTAAAAATGGCTGGCTACCGTGAGGCCCTCCAAGCTCGCGGTTTGGAGTTTAACGAGGACCTGGTGAAGGAAGGGCATTACACGACGGAAAACATCAACCGCATTGTCAGTAAGTTGCTCCATGAGGAAGTGGATGCTATCTTCTGTGCCACCGATACCATGGCCATCTCTGCCCTCCAGTTCGTCCAGTTCTCCGGGCTGTCAGTCCCCGGGGATATCGCTATCGCTGGGTATGGCGGCGGAGGCTGGCCGGATATGCCCGTTCCCAACCTGACCACCGTGGATGCTCACATCAAGAAGCTGGGAAACACTGCTGCCAGCCTGTTATTGGATATCATCGATGGCAAGGATGACTTTGCTATGCTGAACATCTGCCCGGTCCATTTGAAGGTGGGCACCACCACCTGATCAGGTGGTATTTGCTGAAAATGGTATTGAACTGAACGAGCCGGCTAAACCGGTCAGGGATGGGTTGCCTGACCCAGAACCGGGAACAATCAACAGGAGATTTCATGTTCGATCATAATCCACTCCTGAAATCCTGCTGGGAAGACATATCTGGCAGCAGGCGCAGGGGATGGATCTACCTCTAGATTATGTGTAAGTAAGGAGGCATTTGTGCCTTTTGGATACCACGGAAGAATTCTCCATTGTGATCTGACGAGACGGATCCTGACTGTTGAGGAACCTGACGCCGGGTTTTACCGCAAATATCTGGGCGGGAGCGCAATAGGCAATTATTACCTGCTGCGGATGTTGGAACCCGGGGTCGACCCACTCAGTCCTAAGAACCTCCTGGTCCTTTCCACCAGCGTCATGACCGGGACCCCCCTGGCTGGCCAGAGTCGTTTTGACGCAGCCGCGAAATCTCCCCTGACCGGTGGTGTTGGGAGCTCCCAGGCAGGAGGTTTTTGGCCGGCCCAATTCAAGTTCACAGGGTTCGATGCGGTTGTGATCCAGGGGGCAGCCTCTTCCCCGGTCTACCTCTGGATCCACCAGGGCCAAGCTGAGCTTAAAAGCGCAGACCATCTCTGGGGTTTGGTTACCGGGGATGTTCAGAGGGCGATCCGGGAGGAGCAAGGGGACAGCAAGATCGAGGTGCTGCAGTGCGGTCCAGCTGGTGAGCAGGGAGTGCTCTTCTCTGCCATGATCAATGACTGCACCCGTGCCAATGGCCGCAACGGTCTGGGCGCAGTGATGGGAAGCAAGAATTTAAAAGCAGTTGCCGTACGGGGAAAGAACCTGCCTGAGATCGCCGACCGGGAAACCCTCAAGGAGCTGGCCAAATACGGGGCGGAGCACGTCCCGCAAGGCCTGCAACTTTACGGTACCGGGGAGGGAGTGGACTGGCAGCAACTGGCGGGAGGCCTGCCGACCAGGAATTACCAGAGCGGGGTTTTCGAAGGCGCCAAGGATATTGCGGGCACGACCATGGCGGAAACCATCCTCAAGGACCGGTCTACCTGTTATGCCTGCCCTATCCGCTGCAAGCGTGTGGTCGAGGTCAAGGATCCTGAGTTTATGGTCGACCCAATTTATGGCGGACCGGAGTATGAAGCCCTGGCAGCTTTTGGCTCTTACTGCGGCGTGGATGATCTCAAGGCAGTCGCCAGGGCCAATCAGCTCTGTAATATGTACGGCATGGACACGATCTCATGCGGGGCAACAATAGCCTGGGCGATGGAGTGTTTTGAAAAAGGATTGATTGGCCTGGAAGAGACCGACGGCCTGGAGCTGGAATTCGGGAATACCCGGTCCATGCTGACAGCCGTGGAACGGATCGCCAGGCGGGAAGGGGATTTCTTCCATCTACTGGGCGAAGGCTCGGCCCGAGCAGCCGCGAAGATCGGCCGCGGCGCGGAGGAATTCCTCACCACGGTCAAGAAACAGGAAGCCCCGGCCCACATGCCCCGGGTCAAGCGCTCCCTGGCTTTGATTTATGCCGTGAATCCCAACGGGGCTGACCACCAATCCCATGAGCATGATCCGGCCTATTCCGAGGGGGATGGCTGGGAGATCTGGAAGGACAGAATGGAGCTGCTGGGATTGACCTCTCCCCAGCCGATCCAGGATCTCGGGAAGGAAAAAGTCCGCTATTCCCTGCGTACCCAGTGGGTCTACAGCCTGCTGGACAGTCTGGTATTGTGCCAGTTCGTCTTTGGCCCGGCTTGGCAAATCTACGGTCCCCAGCAGATCATCCAGGCTGTCAGAGCTGTGACTGGCTGGGAAGTCAGCCTGGAAGAACTGCTTCAGGTGGGGGAGCGCCGGTTGAACATGATGCAGGCTATTAATGCCAGGGAAGGGATTGGCCGTCAGGATCCCCCTCTACCTCCTAGATTCTTCGAACCTCTCCCTGATGGTCCCAGTCAGGGGCTGACCATTGATCGAACTGAGCTGCTGGAGGCCATTGAAACCTATTACCAGATGGCGGGCTGGGAGCTGGAAAACGCCCAACCGACCCGGAGCAAGCTAAGTGAGCTCGATTTGGACTGGGTGGCGGATCTCCTGGAACAGGCCGGGCAGAACTAGGCTGGGCGCTTCTGCAAACCTTGTTAAGGAAAGGGAGCCGCAGACTGGTGGATGGCAAGTCTTCGGAAGGTTAGAATGTATTTTCAAAGACAGTTAAAATTACTTGCAGACTGCCAGCGGAGGAGGAAATTGTGACCAAAGACCTGCGAAGTTTTCTTGATTTCTTACGCCGGGAGCATCCGGAGGAGATCCTGGAAATCAAAAGCCAGGTGGATCTGGAATACGATATGACGACCTATGTCATGGAGCTGGAACGAAAAGGTAAATTCCCGCTGCTTTTCTTTCATGACGTGAAAGGATATCCTTTTCCGGTGGTGGTGAACACCTTTGCCAGCCGGCGGAGGATCGGCCATGGTATTGGTCTGGAGGAAAAGGAATTGATCTCCGGCTGGAAAGCTCGTTCCTCTGACCGGATCCCACCCCAGCCTATCGAAGATGCACCCGTTAAAGAGGTCATCCAACTGGGAGATGAAGTCGACCTGAATAACTATCCCATCCCGGTCCATTTTGAGATCGACGGAGGCCGCTACATCACCGGTGGCGTGGCAATCGCCAAAGACCCCGACACCGGTGTTGGAAATTTGAACTTCACCCGCATGCAGGTCCACGGTCCAAGGACCCTGGGCGCCAGCATGCACTCGCGGGGGGATCTGTGGGATTTCCAGCGCAGGCAGGAGGAAAGAGGAAAGCCGCTTGAGATTGCTGTAGCGATCGGCGTTCATCCAGCCATTTCGGTAGCTGGGGCTACGAATCTACCCATCACTGAGGATGAGATGGCGCTTGCAGGAGCGCTGATGGGAGAGGGCGTGCCGGTTGTCCAGGCGGAAACCGTGGATCTGCTGGTACCAGCCCAGGCTGAGATGATCATCGAGGGGCAGATTCTGCCCAATACCTTCGAGGATGAGGGGCCGCTGGGCGAGTATACCGGCTATGCCTCCAGCCGCTCGACCAGGAATGTTTTCCAGGTCACCGCGGTTACGCATAGAAAAGATATGATCTACCAGGACATCGTGCCCGGGGCATCCGCCGAGCACTTGAATTTAAGCAAGGTGTCCCGCATCCCCCGGACTTTTGATTCGGTCAAGGCGGTGTTTCCGAATGTGGTCGACATGAATTATCCCATGTCAGGCACACATTACCACTGCTACGTCTCTCTCAAGCAGACCATCGAGGGACAGGCCAGGCAGGTCATGATGCTCATCTTCGGCCTGGATCCCTATATAAAACACATCATTGCTGTCGACAGTGATGTGGATGTCTTTGATGAGAAACAGGTCCTGTGGGCCCTGGCCACCCGGTTCCAGGCTGACCGCGATCTGTTCGTTGTCCCTGGGCTTCCGTCCAACCTGCTCGATCCCTCCCTGGAGGGTAAGGTGGGAGCCAAGATGGGAATGGACGCAACCATGGGCCTGGATACACCGGCAATCCCGATCCAGATCAGCTCTGAGTCCATCCAGAAAATCAGAAAGGAGCTCAAGGACCTGGGACTGGAATGACGGGTTGGGAACCGATATCACCAGGACAGTCAGGGATATTCCTGACTGAGGGATCGGCACCCCCAGGAAGATGTCGTTTTATCGAGCACACAGGATGCATTTAGGAAGTATATTGGAATAGGTGAGTTATGAACGCATTATCGATCGATCTGACATCTGGCACGATCACAGAACTGCCCATCAGCCAGGAAAGCATGCGCTGCTACCTGGGCGGTCGGGGCCTGGGTGCCAGATATCTTTATGACCATCTCCCGAAGAACACGGACCCTTTGAGTCCGGAAAATATCCTTGGCCTGTGGACCAGCCCCTTGATGGGCACTGGCGCGATCTCGATGGTCAAGATTTGTGGGGTGACCAAGTCTCCTCAGACAGGCACAATTCTGATGAGTTTGATGGGAGGTTATTTCGGGCCGGAACTGCGCTTTGCGGGTGTAGATGGCTTGATATTTCACGGCCGATCAGAAAAACCGGTCTATCTTTTGATAAAGGAAGGTGTGCCTGAGCTGCTGCCGGCAGAGGACCTGTGGGGGCTGACCACCCGGGAAACAGAGCAGAAGATCACTAAGGACCTGGCTTTGAAGAGGATCCAGATCGCCAGCATCGGTCCCGCGGGGGAGAATCTGGTAGCCTTTGCCTCGATCATGCACCAGGGAGATGCCATGGGCAGGGGGGGGATCGGAGCCGTGATGGGTTCCAAGAATCTCAAGGCCATCGCGGTCAGTGGAAAGCAGGCCCCAGCACTGGCTGAACCGGACCGCTATCAGGCTGCAGTCAAACGCATTGCCCAGGTGTACAGAGATTCCGAAGCCATCGCCCTGTTCGGTAGCACCGGAACGACTCAGCACGTGGATGGCTTGAATTTGAAGCATATGTATCCTACCCGGAATTTCCAGGATGGGAGATTTGAGGAATATCAGCAGGTCAACGCGGAGACCCTGTACGAGAAGCATGTCCTGAAGCGGACTACCTGCCAAGGGTGCTCGGTGCGCTGCCGGCGGGAATCTACCAACCAGGAAGGACCTTACGCAGGAACGAGAACCGATGGTCCTGAGTATGAGACTTTGTGGGGTTTCGGCGGGTTATGCGGCAACAACTCTTTGGATGCGATCATTAAAGCCAATGATCTCTGCCTGGAATACGGCCTGGATACAATCTCTGCAGCCGGGGTGATCTCCTTTGGGATGGAATGTTTTGAAAAGGGGCTGATTTCCACCAAGGAGACGGGGGGGATAGAACTGAGATTCGGGAACCCGGATGCCATCATTGCGATGCTGCCCCGGATCGCCAAAAAAGAAGGTTTCGGGAGGATCCTGGCAGAAGGATCCCGCCGTGCGGCGGAGCTGATCGGGGAGAATACCAGGGAGTACGCCATGCAGGTCAAAGGGTTGGAGCTGGCCGGCTATGATCCTCGCAACGCCAAGGGGATGGCCCTGGGTTATGCTACCTCGCCCAGGGGAGGCTGCCACGAGCGGGGCTACCTGACAGCGGAAGCGGTGGGCTTTCCTCCCGGCGTGGACCGCCTGGCATATGAAGGAAAGGGAGAACTGGTCAAGGAAGCCCAGGACATGGTGGCTATCAAGGATTCCCTTTCCTTTTGTGTGCTTTCCAGCGCCGGGACCAGCCTGGATGACATGGCAGAGCTGTTCTCAGCCGCAGTTGGTATCGAGGTGACTCCCCAGGATTTATTGGAAGCAGGGGAGCGGATCAATAATCTGGAGCGTCTCTTTAATATTCGGGAGGGATTCACCAGAGCGGATGACACCCTGCCACGGCGCTTTTTGAAGGACCCTATTTCAGATAATCAGGGCAATCCCCAATTGGTCGATCTTGAAAGACTGCTCGATATGTACTACCTGGCCCGCGGATGGGATCGGGAAGGGCGCCCTCTGCCCGAAACGCTGGAAAGGCTGGGAATGGGAACTGCCGCCAATCTTGGAAATCCGGTGGTGAGCCGGTAAGTTGAAGTGCTGCTATGAAAAGAATCATTATTGGTATTTCAGGAGCATCCGGGGCAATTTACGGGATCAGGGCACTCCAGATCCTGAAAGAGGATCCGGAAATTGAAACTCATTTGATCCTCTCGCAAGCTGCCGGTTTGACTATCGAGGTCGAAACTGACTGGAAAATCAGCCAGGTTCAGGACCTGGCGTCAGTAAGTTATCCCGAGAAGGAAATCGGGGCACCGGTTGCCAGCGGGTCCTTCCAGACTGACGGGATGCTGATTGCACCCTGTTCGATCAAAACCCTCTCTGCGGTCGCTAACTCCTATGCGGATAATCTGCTGACCCGGGCTGCAGATGTCCAACTCAAAGAAGGCAGGCCGGTTGTGCTGATGGTTCGTGAGACTCCCCTGCACTCCGGGCATATCCGCCTGATGAGCCTGGCTGCTGCCAGCGGGGCGGTGATCTTCCCCCCAGTCCCGGCTTTCTATGGACGTCCCCAATCTCTGGACGAAGTGGTCAGCAGTTCTGTAGGCCGGGCTTTGAGCCGACTGGGAATCGATAATTCTAAATATCCACGCTGGGAAGGCGGAGTACCTGGAGGCCTGGGTGATTGAAACCAGATCCTTCCGCTATCAGGATAGAGATTACCGGCTTCAGGCTGAGATTGTCTCTTGCGGGAAGGATCTATGCATCCTGGTGAGCGGGGGGGATCGACCGCACATCGGCGCTGCAGCCCTTGGGGTTTGGACCTGCGGAGCATTTAATTCTGAAAAAAATACGGCAACATCCTCAGTTATCAGTGTTCCAGGCCATAAAGAGGGTCAACTGGCCCTGGAAGCGGCAGAACAGCTTTCGAAGATACTAAAAAGGACGGTAGTAGTCACGGTAGGCATCCATATCAAGGGTATCTCTCCTGAACTGATTGACAAGGTCGTTGAAGAATTCCATGGTCTTGTCGCTGACCTCTCAGAGACTTTACTGGCGAGGTGACGAATTAAATCTGGACTGATCGGTTGTGGTAAAAAATATTAAATTCAAAACGAGGGAACCATGGAAATATGGCGGATTGATGTAGAAAAGCAGACTTTATCCCGGGAGCTGGTTCCGGATAGTTGGATGAGATTGGGTGGGCGGGCTCTCTTAGCTCAGATAATGGTAGACGAGGTGCCACCAACCTGTTTGCCTTTAGGGCCCGATAATAAACTGATCTTCGCACCAGGCTTGCTGGTCGGACATATGCTCAGCTCCTGCGACCGGATCTCGATCGGGGGTAAAAGTCCATTAACAGGCGGCATCAAAGAATCCAATGCCGGCGGACGGACTGGATTCCAGCTGACCAACCTGGGCATCAAAGCGCTGATCATTGAAGGAAAACCCCAGGGTGATGGTTCATGGCTCATCCATCTCTCGTCGGCAGGGGTCCGGTTCGAGAAAGCTGGTGATCTCAGTGGTCTTGGAGTATACGAGACCGCTTCCCGCCTGCTGAATCTATTCGGCAAACAGGTGGCAATTTCCTTGATCGGTCCTGGGGGCGAGATGGAACTCAGGTCGGCTGGGATCCAGAATATTGATAAAGACGGCGTGCCCTCCCGTATCGCTGCCCGGGGCGGATTGGGCGCCGTCCTCCATTCCAAAGGTGCCAAGGCCATTATCATAGACGCATCGGGGGGCAGCAAGCCTCCCCTGGTGGATGAAAAGGCATTCCGAGCTGCCCAGAAGGTATACAACAAAGCCCTGCTTGGTCATCCACAAACTCACACTTATGCGGATTACGGAACTGCTGCCATGGCCAGCATGTGCAATGCCTACGGTGGGCTGCCAACCCGGAACTTCTCCACGGGGCAATTTGAAAAGGTGGATCAACTGTCCGGAGAGCACATGCGCCAGCTGCTGTTAGAGCGGGGAGGAGAAAGTGAAACCACCCATGCCTGCATGAATGGCTGCGTGATCCGCTGCTCAAATGTCTTCGGCGGAAAGGATGGGAAGGCGATTGTCTCACCATTGGAATACGAAACCATTGGTTTGATGGGCTCCAACTTGGGAATAGGGAATCTGGATGATATTGCTAAATTAAATTGGGAAGCGAATGATCTGGGGTTGGATACCATTGAACTCGGTGCTGCCCTGGGTGTCGCTGCTGAGGCGGGATTGATGGAATTCGGGGACGGAAAACGCGCTTTGGAGCTGGTCGACGAGATCCGGGCAGGCACTCTGCTTGGCAATATACTAGGCAACGGCGCAGAAGCAACCGGGCGGGAACTTGGTATCGAGAGAGTCCCAACGGTAAAAGGACAGGCCATGTCTGCCTATGATCCCCGGGCGATCAAAGGCACCGGTGTGACCTATGCCACCTCTCCCCAGGGTGCGGACCACACAGCCGGACTAACCATCCGGGCCGATGTCGATCACACCGATCCCAAGGGGCAGGCAGAACTCTCCCGGGACGCTCAGATCAAGATGGCTGGCTACGATACCTTGGGAGCCTGCCTTTTTTCAGGTTTTGGATACGCGGTCTCTACCAGCAGCATCTCGGATTTGCTCAATGCCCGCTACGGCTGGGATGTGGATGAGGAGATCCTGCGAGAGCTGGGCAGAGTGGCCTTGAAGCTGGAACGGGAATTCAACCGCGGAGCAGGCTTCACAGCTGCAGATGACCGCATCCCGAAATGGATGACTGAGGAATCGCTCTCACCATCCAATGCCATTTTCGACGTGCCTGAGGAGGATCTGGATTCCTTGTTCGATTGGTAGATGGTTCATTCACACGCCCTTCCTCTGGAAGGTTTTAGAGTCCAGTTTTCAACTGCACCTAACAGTTAAAAATGGAAGCTATTTCCAGACAGGATCGTCTATCAATCAGGCATATTCTGAATTAGATGTGGGCTGACAGGGTTGGAAAGGCTACTCCGCATGGTGCCAGATCCCCCTGTTCTCTATCATCCACTCCTGGGAGTTGAGGGCCTCTTCTCCATCAGCTTTATTGACAGGTTCATAACTGCCGTCAGCCAACAATCTCCTGGCCTTGACATTATCCCGGAGGTGAATGTTCAGAATTTCATCCCGAATGGCCTTTTTCACTCCCTCATCCTCAACCGGGAAAAGGGTTTCCACTCTGCGGTATAGGTTTCTCGGCATCAAATCAGCGCTTCCCAACAGGATTTCTTCCTCGCCCCCATTCCGAAAATAATAGATTCTAGGGTGTTCCAGGAAGCGGCCTACAATAGACGTCACAGTGATATTATCACTAATGCCGGGCACACCCGGCCGCAGGCAGCAAATTCCCCTGGCTTGGATAACCACTTTCACGCCCGCCTGGGAAGCCCTGTATAGCGCTTCTATGCATGACTGGTCCACCAGGGAATTCATCTTAAATGCCAGGTAGCCATTGCCACTGTCTTGATGGGTTTTGATCTCTCTCTCGATCCTGGAAATAATTCCCTCCTGCATGGACCCGGGAGCGACCAGGAGCTTTCGATACTCTTCATCCCGGGAATAACCAGTTAAGCCGTTAAACAGGGCTGATACGTCCTTCCCCAGTTCAGGATCACAGGTAAAATAACCAAGATCAGAATAAACTCTGGCTGTGACATCATTGTAATTTCCTGTCGCCAGATGGATGTAACGTCGGATACCTTCCAGTTCGTGACGGATCACAACACTGACTTTGGCGTGTGTCTTTAATCCCACCAGGCCGTAAACGACATGGACACCAGCTCTTTCCAGAGACTTGGCCCAAACGATATTGTTCTCCTCATCAAATCTGGCTTTCAGCTCCACCAGAACCGCGACCTGCTTTCCGTTTTCCCTGGCATCCATCAAGGCTGCTACGATCGGGGAGTCAGGTCCTACCCGATAAAGGGTCATCTTGATGGCAAGCACTTCCGGATCCCTGGCCGCCTCGCGAATAAAGCGGATCACAGGGTCAAAACTATCATAAGGGTGGTACAGGAGGATATTTTTCCTCCGCATGACAGAAAACATGCTTTCATCTGTTGACAGACAAGGAGGAATTGCGGGCTGGAACGGTTTATCTTTCAAATCCGGCCGATTGATCCTCATCAACTCCATGACGTCACTTAAACCAATCGGTCCATCAAGCACATAAATCTGGTAAGAAGCAACATCCAGGTTGGTCCGCAGGATTTGGCGAACCTGTTCAGGCATGGTGGTGTCGATTTCCAGCCGGATGGCAGAACCAAACTGGCGTTCCCGGACACTTTCCTCAATGGCCGACAGCAGATCAGAAGCCTCATCTTCCTCGATTTCAGGGTCCGCATCCCTTGTCACCCGGAAAGGATAAGCTGCTTCGATCTTTAAACCCGGGAAAAGCAAATCCAGGTTAGCTTTCACTATCTCTTCAAGCCAGACAAAATTTGTCGAAGTGTGGTCATCCAGGCCCAATTCCTGGAATTCACCCGCCGTTTCCTCGCTGGGGATAGCGATCAACCTGGAGTATATCCTGGGCACCTTTAAACGGGCGAACCGCTGTCCGTGTTTGGGGTCGTTCAGTACAACAGCCAGGTTCATGGACAGATTGGAAATATGCGGGAAAGGGTGCCCAGGGTCAAATGCCAGTGGTGTGAGAGCTGGATAGATCTCTTTCTTGAAATATCGGCGCAGCAATTTCCGCTGTTTCCGTTTCAGCTGGCTGTAGTAAAGAATTCGGATCCCCTGCTTTTCCAATTTGGGAAGCAGATCCTTTTTCCAGCAATCATACTGATGCTCCAAAATGGGCAGCAAGCGCTGCCGGATCATAGCCAGCTGCTCAGCAGGCAGCAATCCATCTGGGGGAATCGCATGGGCGCTGGCCTCAAGCTGCCTGCGCAAGCCAGAAACACGTATCATGAAGAATTCATCCAGGTTGCTGGAGAAAATAGCCAGGAATTTTAACCTTTCCAACAGTGGGTGAGATTTATCCAGCGCTTCTTCCAGGACGCGATCATTAAACCTGAGCCAGCTTAATTCCCGATTAATATATAGTCTCGGATCGCTCAGATCCCCAGAAGGATTGGTCAGTAATTGTTTGATGTTTTCAATCACCATCATCTGCTCCAGCGCAATAGCAGTGGTCAGATTCGCTCATTATCGCTAATTTTGACAGGCTGTCTGGCCAATCACTGCTTAGTGGGAAAAAATTTTACCACACTCGCAGGCAAGCAATTTTTATCCCTCAACTCCGTTTGCTGATAAAAGTTCCTCATTTGGCTGATTATAGATGATACATCCTTGCTCCACTTTTCCAGCCTGGCCATTTAGCAAATTGGTGTTAAACTTTCCTTGATAGAATCTTGTAATTAGATATAGTCTAACTCAAATCGGTTTAATATAGTTATTAATCGAACCGATACAAATGAGAGGGGATTTGTATGAAAAATCAGCCATATTCATTGATTGCCCTGATCATCTGCCTGTCAATCGCTCTGGCAGGTTGCCGGGATGAAATACAACCCCAGAAAATTGGTTCCCTGGGTGCTGCCAGCCAGCCTTCCCCGGAAGAAACCAGCCAGACCTCAGAAGAGATCATCTACGAAGTAGGAGACATTATCCGGGTCAACAATACCATCCTGGTTGTATTGGGATGGGATCAACCGCCGGGCGGTGATCTTAATCCCCCCGATGACGGAAAAAAATATCTGGTTGTGGATGTGATCATTGCCAATCAAGGTGAAAAGTCTTTTAACAGCTCACCCGTATTCCAGATGTCACTCAAAGATCCATCCGGGCAGAAATATAACCTGAACGGAAAAGCCAACCTGGCCAGCGGGACCAACCAGCCCAACGGCGAGGTCAATCCGGGAGAGGTCATCCGCGGCAAAGTTGGATTTCATGTCCCGGAGAACCTGACCGATTTTCTTTTTGTGTACGAGGCCAATCTGCTTGGGCAGGGAGAGGTCTCTGTGCATCTAGGCCCTGTTCCGGTGGCCATGGACCCCCCAGAAGACTTGAATTTGACCCAAACCCAGGAAATCTATCAAACCGGAGACCCGGTAAAGATTTCTGATCTCGTTATACAAATCCTCGAGGTTAAGTATCCAACATGGACGGAATTCGTAAAACCTAAAGAAGGATATAAATTTGCGGCGGTTGATATCCAGATCGAGAACCAGGGCAGCTCAGTGCAGGAAATTACCAGCGTAGTGCAAATGTACCTGAAAGACGAGACCGGACAGAAATACACTTTCCACCTGGGAGCTCAGTCTCTCCTTGATGCCGGACTTCCAGATGATGAACTGCAGCCCGGTGAAAAGGTCCGCGGTCAAATCGGATTCCAGGTCCCTGAAGATGCTCAAAACCTGGTTTTCGTCTTCGACGCTGAAATTTTCGGTTTCGGGAAGATTTTCATCACTCTGGAATAATCGCGGAAAACTTATTCAAGCCAACTCAGGTCTCGCTCAGTCCCCATGCCCCCTGCGATGCTGGTTGCGTCCGGAGTGGTTTCCCTCATGGGCGCTAACCTGGATAGCAGCCATACCTGGTGCCGGGCACTTGTTTTCACAAATACCGCAGCCGAGACACAAATGGGAAATGACGCGGGGGCGCTGGAGAGTGATTGTCCCACCACCCTCTGCTCTGACTTCAACCACCTCCAGTTCGATTGCCTTTTCGGGGATAGGACACATTTCCTCACAAACTATGCAGGGCTGGTTTTCCGCCCAGGGAAGGCAGCGGTTCCTGTCGATCTCTGCTTTACCGATCACTTGCTGGCGCTTGATCTCCAGGTTCAGGGGCGGGATCGCTTCCACGGGACAGACCTGTCCGCAAGCGTTACAGGAATAATCGCAGTAGCCGATCCTGGGAACCAGGACCGGGGTCCAAAAGCCTTCCACACCTCCCTCAAATACGGCCATTTGAATAGCATTTGTCGGGCAGACCGTACTGCACTCACCACAGCGGATGCAAGTGCTGAGCAGCATGTCGTTCATCACACCCGGAGGTCGAATCATCTTAGGGGAAGGGAGATCGCTGATCAGGTTGCTTTTCAGCAAACCGACCCCTACAACTGCGCTTCCCAGGGAGAATAAGGCTTTCCTGCGCCCAATATCATAAGGTTGATGGAAAAAGCGGGTGCTTTTTGCCGGGAAGTTTACCTGGCCTGTTGGGCAATCCACGGCGCATGCCATACACATGGTGCATTCTCCCGGATCACAAAACATATGGCCTTCTTGCTGGATCGCACCTGTCGGACAGGCGGGCAGGCAGGACTCGCATCGCGAACAGTTCTCAGAGATCTCGCAGTGTACCAGGCTGTATTTTCCCAAAACACCCAGTAAGCCTCCCAAAGGACAGAGATAACGGCACCAGAAACGCGGGGCAAGAGCATTTAACCCCACCAGGGCGATAAAAAATCCTCCAAAGAGCCAGCCATAGCGATACACCGCTGGGTGAGCCGGGAAAATAGCCGGCCGGATCAGGCTGTCAAACCAACCCACTGCGGGAGCCAAGAAAGGAACTCTGAACAGGGCCAGCTCAACGGCTGTAAAGCCCTGATCAAGAACCGGCCAGATTGCGGTAGTCAGCGTCCGGTAGCCAATGGTCAAGGGATCAAAGATCAGGAGGCTCAAATTCCCTAAAATTGCGGCAAAGAGGATGATGAGAAGCAAGGCATACTTGATTCCGCGTAACTTGTCAGGGACCGCAGGACTTTTCTTCTTCCAGCTCCGAACAGGGATCCAGTCCAGGATGGTCCCTACCGGGCAGAACCAACCGCACCAAACCCGGCCCAGCAAAAGGCTGATTGCAACGGTCACCAGCGCCAAGATGGCGCCAAGCAGCAGCTTACGACTGGCGATCGATTGGGCCAGCATCACCAAGGGATCAAGCCGCAATGGTAAATTTATCAGCGTCTCTTTAAAACCTGATTCCAGGGATGAATTAAGATAGAATTCGCGCCTTGACCACAGAAAAACCACCAGGAATAACAATAGAAAAAAGATCTGGCTGACCTTTCTGAGTGAAAGCCAATTTTCAGGAGATAGCTTTTTAGACTGCGGGACGTTTGGGTCAGCCAAAGGGAATAACCTCGATTCTCATGTTGTTCAGATCTTTCGTGCCTAAACCCATCTGGGCGCCTTTATTAATGTACCCAAATTGGTCTGGTCGATATCCGAATAATGTTGCTGCATAGCTGTCTGCAGCGACGATATCCGGAGAGGCGATGATGGTATCCGCTTTTTTCACGTCTCCCAGATCACCTCCCGAGGGTCCTTTAGCCATCAACATCCGGACCGCATCCACGATCACCAGGTGGGAGCGGACCCGGGTGCTGAGATCCGCCAGGCGCTGTCCAAGTTTGGCATGCATGTATGGCCTGTCATAGATCACGCCCATCAGGTTTTTCATGGCTAGGGTGAGTAGAGCCAGCCCGTGGTTCTTTGCGATGGGAACATTGATCAGCACGTCAGCCCGAAGCACATCGTCGAAAATCCGGGCCGATTTCAGATCTTTTCCTCCGGGGATGTCCGTCTGTACGAATTTTATCCCGGACATTACAACCATTTTGCCGCCGGCTTTCTGGACCTCGGCTTGAATTCCGCTAATCTGGTAAGCTTGTTTGGCAGTGCCGGCAAAGGGGTAATCCATCACTTTGACACTTTTTGCACCGGCTTCCAGCGCTAATTTTACAACGGTGCCAACTACCCAGGGATTGGTAGTCGCGGCATACTCGTACGAATGGTAGGCTACACAAATATTCGGTTTAACAATCACCTGATCGCCAGGCTTTACAAATCTGCCCATTCCTCCCAGGGCTTTCACGGCAGCTCTGACCATTTCTTCCGGTTTCCCGTTCCGGGCCACAGCCAGATCTGGGGGAGCCAGGGTGGGCGACGGTGCTGGGGTTTCAGTGGGTTGATTGGTGGGGGTTGGTTCTACCGTGGCTGTACTTACGGGTTCTGTTGGATCCGGCAAAAAAGGAGTAGGAGAGATTTTATCGGGGGAAATGGACCTGGAGAGCAATTTATCCTGATTAAGGCATCCTGCCAGGTAGAGGCTTCCCAATGAACTCAGGCTGGCGGCCAGAAAACGGAGAAAGTTCTTTCTGGAGAGCTCAGTCATAAACACCTCACTTTACTGGTAAAAGAAGAGTGACAACGTTAATTGAGCTTTGAGTGAAAATGGCCTTGAGATTACACAGATTGTACTCCCTCTGGTTTTTTTCACAAAGGAAATCCGATCAGAAAATCTCTTGAGCTTGGAACTGGCCTTGTACTTCATGGCACCTTAGACAGAAACAGATCCCACCTCGCAATCAGTTGAGATCTGTTTTTCAGTAAACTAGCGGCTTGCGACCAACAACAGAGCTCTTTATGTACCTTCCTGCCAGGAGTTGAGGTATTTAACCTGTTCTGGAGTCAGGACATCGATATTGATTTCCATGGCCTCCAGCTTCAGGCGGGCAATCTCCTTATCAATTTCGTCCGGCACAGCGTAAACCTTGTTCTTGAGCTGGCCCGCGTTTTTCACCATATATTCAGCGCTGAGGGCCTGGTTCGCGAAGGACATATCCATCACGCTAGAGGGATGTCCTTCTGCCGCCGCCAGGTTAACCAACCGGCCTTCTGCCAGCAGATTCAGCCGGCGGCCGTCCGGAAGCAGGTACTGGTCAATCATTGGCCTGACGCGAATCTTCTCCTCCGCCATTTCTTCCAGGGCCGGGATGTTGATCTCGACGTTAAAATGGCCTGAGTTAGAAATGATCGCTCCATCTTTCATGGCTTCAAAATGGTGTTTATCCAGCACATTCATATCGCCTGTCAGCGTGCAGAAAATATCGCCAATCGGAGCTGCCTCGATCATGGGCATCACCCGGAATCCATCCATTACGGCTTCAAGTGCTGGCAAGGGATCCACCTCAGTAACGATCACGTTCGCTCCCATACCTCGAGCCCGCATGGCCAGTCCCCGGGCGCACCATCCATAACCGCCGATCACAAAGGTCTTCCCAGCTATGAGGACGTTGGTTGCCCGGATAATGCCGTCCATTGTGGATTGACCGGTACCGTAGCGGTTATCAAAAAAGTGTTTGGTCATGGCGTCATTAACAGCCACAACCGGGAATGCCAGCGCCCCATCCGCCGCCATAGCCCGCAGACGGATCACGCCGGTCGTGGTCTCTTCAGTTCCCCCAATCACATTCTCAAGGTGTTCACGGCGGTCCTTGTGGAGCGTGCTGACCACATCCGCGCCATCATCCATTGTGATATGGGGCTCATGATCGATGGCAGCATTGATGTGTTTATAATAGGTAAGATTGTCCTCACCTTTAATGGCGTGGACAGGGATTTCATTATGCATCACCAGGGATGCCGCCACATCATCCTGGGTAGAAAGCGGATTGGACGCTACCAGCACCACATCTGCGCCGCCGGCTTGGAGCGTCTTCATCAGGTTTGCAGTTTCGGTTGTGACGTGTAAGCAGGCCGACATCCGGATACCTTCAAAAGGCCTTTCCTTGATAAATCTCTCATAAATTGACCGGAGCACAGGCATTTCCCTCTCAGCCCATTTGATCCGCCGCCGGCCGCCTTCTGCTAGAGATTTATCCTTTATATCGTAGTTTTCCATTTTGATCTCCAAATACTAAATGATGAATACAACCACCCGGCAGCCTTGCCGTCACCGGGGAATTGCAATAGATAACCTATTTCAGCAAGATATCCAGTTTCCCCTGATCGTCAAAATGCTGCCTGAAGCGGTCAACAAACTCCCCTGGAGAATAGGAATGGCTCTGGGGACCATCTGTTTCCAGGCAGTAAGAGGCTGCCAGCGCGCCAATCTGACCACATAGTACCAGGTCCAGTTCATAACCCAAGCCAGTCAGGAATCCTCCCCGGTAGGCATCTCCCACACCGGTTGGATCAAGGATATTCTCTGGCCGCACTCCAGGTATCGAATATTCTTCTCCCTTGGCGTAAATCATAGACCCCCGCTCTCCCTGGGTGATGACCAAAATCTCTACCAGGTCTTTGATCTTATCAATTGACAACCCGGTGTGTTTTTCAATCAGGTAGAATTCATATTCGTTTACAAAAAGCGCATAAGCCCCTTCAACACCCCGCCGGAGCTCTTCTCCGGAAAGACGGACTGTCTGCTGGCTGGGATCATACACATAAGGGAGATTCAGCTCTTGAGCTTCAACGATGTAATCGTTCATCGCTGCTGGATCCGTGGGAGAGACCACCACTAAATCCAGCGGTTCCCCATCCCAGGCAGCAAGTTTAACCTGGGCCGCATGGCTCATGGCACCAGGGTAAAAACTGGCTATCTGGCAATTATCCCGATCTGTGGTCGCGAAAAATGATGCTGTAAAATCATCCTCAATGACCTGCACACCGCGGGTATCAACACCCTTCCCCTCTAACCAGGTTCGGTACTCTTCAAAGTCCTGACCCACTGTACTGAACAAAACCGGGTCCCCCCCCAGCAATGCCATGGAGTATCCAATATTGGGGCCAATCCCTCCCCGGCGTTTAACCATTCTATCCACCAAGAAGGACAGGCTGATCGACTCCAACTTGTCAGCCAGAATATGCTCTTGAAAATGACCTGGAAAAGACATTAAGTAATCATAGGCGATGGATCCAGTCAGCGCAGTTTTCATAAGCTGTTTTTTTTCCTTAAAAGTAAAAAATCACCGGGAATTCCGGTTAAAATCCAGCTATATCTTACCACTGAACCTGCCAAATCAACAGGAATCCAGGCAAGGACCGGGGCCCTGATGGGAAGGCGGTCTTCAGGGACAGGGGAGAGGTTTGGGGCAAGTATGCTATACTGCCTTCATGAAACATGTCGCCCGCTCCACCCTGATCATCGCAATCTTTTTTGGGCTGGAAAAAGCTTTAGGATTTGTGCGTAATGTGCTCATAGCCAGGACATTTAACCTATCTACCGAGCTGGATGCTTTCAACGCCGCTAACAACATTCCCGATCTGATTTTTGCGCTTATTTCTGGGGGAGCGCTGGCTATGGCATTCATCCCCGTGCTGGCTGAATACCGGGAAACCAAACCCAAATCAGAGATGTGGCAGCTCTTTTCCCGGATTTCAAATGCTGTCTTCTTGGCAACAGCGGTCATATCCATTCTCATGGCATTGAGCGCACGACAGCTTGTCAGCTGGGAGATAGGCATCGCACCCGGTTTTGGAGCCGATCAGCAAGAGCTGGTCAGCGAATTGATGCGCCTGAACCTGATTGCCACCCTGCTCTTCTCTTTAGGGGGGCTGGCCATAGCCGGTTTGCAAGCCCAGCAGCATTTCCTGGTACCTGCCCTTGCCCCCAGCATGTATGATATCGGCTCCCTTTTCGGGATCGTGATCCTGGCCCCGGCAGAGCCCTATCAGCTAGGATCGATCACCCTGCCGGCCTATAATCTGGGGGTGCACGGATTGGTCTATGGCGTGATCCTGGGGGCAGGTTTATTCCTACTGATCCAAGTCCCAACCCTGATCAAGTTTGGCTACCGCTGGAAGCCGGATTTTAATTTCAGGGATCCCGGCGTGAAGCGGGTGCTGAATTTGATGGGCCCGCGCGTGCTGACAGTTTTTTTTATCCAAGCAGTGTTCTTAATCCAGGACAATCTGGCTTCCAGACTTCCAACCGGGGCAGTGACTGCCCTGGTATACGGTTGGTTGTTCATGCAGCTTCCTGAATCACTGCTGGGGACTGCTCTGGGGACTGCCCTGCTGCCCACACTCGCAGAACAAATCACCCAGGGAGATGTCCCTGGATACCGATCTACGCTGGAAAAGGCCATGCGTGTCCTCGCCGGACTGACCATCCCCCTGGCTGTTATTCTGGCACTAAATCTGGAGCCAATCATTGCCCTGCTGGGTTTTGATGCTGGGGGGACCACGCTGGTGTTATGGACAGTGCGGGCATATCTTGTAGGTTTGATAGGACACTCCCTGCTTGAGGTCGCAGCCCGGGCTTTTTATGCCCGCCAGAACGCAAAAACCCCCTTGTTAGCATCAGGGGCAGCTCTGTTTTCCTTCATCCTTATTTCCATTCCACTCTCACGCTGGTTGGGGGCACCAGGCATCGGCCTGGCTAACTCCCTGGCCTATACTTTGGAAGCCGCTCTGTTATTCTATTTGCTGTATAAGTTGATGCCTTACTCCCCCCGACTGGGGAAAACCCTTCTGAGAGCCCTGGGTGCCAGCCTGACAGGGATCCTCATAAGCCTGCTGTTCAAGCTTTGGCTGGGCAGCCCGGCTTCCACAACTGCTGCAGCTGTTTTGGCCTCAATCAACCTGCTGCTATGCTCGCTGCTGCTTATTCCTTGGATGCTCCCGGAAATCAGGGAACTCCTGAAAATATAGGGACCCTGCCATGGATCACAATCTTTTCCTGAAGTATCTGCAAGCATATACCCTGGAAGCCCTTGAACAGGCCAGCGATGATGTCTCCAACGCGGCTGACTATCTCGAAAAAATGAGACCAGCAGGGATATTGGCTAAAAACCGGGTAGAAAAGAACGCCGCTCTGGAGCGGGTCAGAAAGGTTTTTTCCACCTCCCGAGAGCGGTCATTGTATATTGTACTCAAGAGCCTTGGACTGGATGCCCTGGCGAAAGAAAATTTATAGCCGCTCTTCAGTCAAGTTAATAGCTGCCAGGATCAGTCATAACTGGTTTTGATATATCCACTCTGAACCTCTTCCAGGATCTTTTCCACCAGCCTCATCTTCCCCTCACTTAACAGATCGGAATTCACGTCTGTGATCAGCAAGGGAGGCATTTCCTCCAGGCCTGTCTCGGCTTCCAGAAAACGCGGCCAGAATTCTGTCAGGGCACCTACCAGATCATATTCCAGTGAGGCAACCCAATAATCCCGGTATTCCTCCTTGTAGTCACTCCCGGAACCGATAATGTTCTTCTCGTAATTGATCAAGGTCCTGTAGATCTGAGGAGTACCCACTCCTGGCACAATATAATAGGTATTTACGAACCGGTCTACCAGAGAATCGATATAGATAGAAATTTGTGAGTCTGTGGCGTCGACTGGAAGATCGATGTATTTGGGGTAAAGGTAATTATTACCCACCGGCGCGTATTTTGGATTACATAACCCACAATAATATTTAACTCCTGTGCGGAATCCATCTCTCGCCGCCAAGGCCGCTGGATTTTCCTGAACGCTGAGAGCACCAACCCGCCAGTCATCCGTGATCATGGCTGCTATATAACCAGCGATAAAACCCTGAACATCATAATCTGAGCCGCCAGAACCCAGTACGCTGAGATTATCCCCCACGCTGAGTTCATTGAATCCAATCGCGAGAAATTTAGTGTCCGGGGCTGATTCAGCCAGAGCTGCCAATTCGGGGAATGGCGGTATAACCACCACAATTGCGTAAGTCTCGTATTCAAGGTCGCTGGTTGTAAAATTGGCCAGGACTTGGTAGCGTAAGCCTTCCTGTTTGATATACCCGCCAATTATCGACCCCAATTCTTCCACCATAGCCTGATTGGCCCCTTCCGGGGTCAGAAAAACCCCCACAGGAGCCAGCGGGGTGGGCGTATCTGTCGGCGGAGAGGTGGGGATCACTGTGGCGGTATCAAGCGCCACCGTCGGTGTTTCAGAACCAGCGCTACAGCCTGGCAGTAAAATCAAAAACAGAAGAAACCAATAAAAAATTTTATGCTTCATCAAGCGTAACTCCTTCCCTGCATTCAGTAGGGTATATTTTACTATGTTTTCAAGGCTTGTATTCTTTCTAGTATAATTTTAACCATGATCAGACTGAATATCCCGGGAGTCGGAGAGATCAACCTCGAGCACGTGGTTTTTGATGTCAACGGCACACTGGCAGTTGACGGCACATTGCTGCCCGGCATCCCTGATCTGCTTCAGGATCTGAGTCAACTCCTGAGTATCCACCTGCTTACCGCAGACACACACGGAAAACAGGCCGAGATCGATCGGCAGCTCAACCTGGAAGCGATCCGCATCCGGGCAGGGGATGAAAAGGAACAGAAATTGGAGTACGTCCACCAATTAGGGGCTGATCAGACCGCAGCTGTCGGCCAGGGAGCCAATGACGCATTGATGCTGGAAGCTGCCCGGATCGGGATCTGTGTCATCTCGGCGGAGGGAACAGCGCTGCAATCGCTGCTCAAAGCTGACCTGGTTGTCCCGGATATCCTCTCCGCTCTTGAAATCCTTCAGAACCCCACCCGTCTCAAGGCCAGCCTTAGAAAATGAACTGAACGGAAATCCTTATGTCTATACCTAAAACTGACCAGTTCCCGGATGATCCAGAAAATCTTACCCCGGCCCGCAGGCGGCGAGCTCGCAGGGGATTAATTCCTGAAGATCTGGTTGAAATTGCCGATGACATCGAAAGCCTGGCCCATAAGACCATCCCCTCTTTTGATTTTTACCTCTTTTCTCTTCTTTCCGCGGCAATCATCACCGTCAGTATCCTGGCGGATTCCCCAGTCCTGCTTGTCCTGGGCGCGCTGACAGCACCCGTGATGGCTCCATTTATTGGGATTGCTCTGGGGACAGCAACCGGATCCTTGAGGTTCTTCAGCCAGCGGCTGGCGGGATCCCTGGTAGCTTGCGGTTTTGTGTTTTTGGTGGGTATTCTAGGTGGATATGCCACTTTTATACTCAAGACGCCTCAACTGCAATTTTTGATCTATAACGCCCGGATTTCCTGGACGCATCTTGTCCTGCTTCTTTTCGGAACGGTTTTTTCGGTCATTTCATTCAAGAAAGAAGGCCAGGTCCCTGTCTTGCCTAGCCTTGCTGTTGCCTATGAATTGTACGTGCCATTGGCTCTGGCAGGATTTGGATTCGGCAGCGGTCAGCCGCATCTCTGGCCGGATGGTCTGGTGATTTTTGGTATCCACCTGGCCGTCCTGGCCGTCGGCGGCACAATCACCTTTTTGTCCTTGGGTGTCAAACCACTTAAATTCATCGGCTACACTTTGGGAAGCCTGGTTGTTATCTTGAGTATTGTCGCTGCGATCGGGTTAAGCAGCGCAGGCGCTATAGTCACCGGAAAGATCGCTATGCCAACACCCTATCCAACTCTCACGCAGACACCCACGCCTGCACCCCCCAGCTCAACCCCCACGGAGACCCCAATCCCCCCCACCTTCACGTTGACCGCGACGGTACCCACCGCTACCACCACCCCTCTCCCAACAGCTACCAGCTCCATCACGCCGAAGCCAACCCCACTCTACGCCGAGATTGCTGTTTCAGGAGGATACGGCGCTTATGTTCGCACCGAGCCTAAATTCGACCCGACAAATGTCCTAACTTCCTTAATTAACGGCACTGTAGTTGAAATTCTCGACCCCTCACCTACGTACGATGAGGAAAGCAATTACAACTGGCTGAATATTCGTTTTTATAATGTAGAAGACGAGAAATATCAGGAAGGCTGGATTGTTCAAAAGCTGCTTGTTATTGCCACTCCCCCGGCAAACTGGTAAGCTTTTTAATCCTCCAGATCTCGGGGAAGGAATGCTCCAGGAAGAAGATCCCGAACGGTGCCTTGCCAGATTTGTTTTCCCTCCTCATCTACCAGGACTACTACGATATCAAGTCCAAACTCAGACATTACCTGCCGGCAGGACCCGCAAGGAGTGCCTCCATTGCGCGTTGCCACAGCAATAGCATCAAATTCGCGTTCCCCAGCACTTACTGCGCTAAAAATCGCTGACCTTTCTGCACAGATAGAATCAGGATATGCCGCGTTTTCCACGTTCACACCGGCGAATATTCTTCCACTTCTTGTTAAAAGAGCAGCACCTACCTGGTAATTCGAATAAGGTGCATAAGCATTCCGGCGGACCTGTAAAGCTTTCTCTATCAACTCTTGGCGTTTCTCTTCTGTAAGTGTCATTTGCTACTTCTCCTCACCGAGCACAGTTGAAAATGAGCAAATGGGCTGAAAAAATTCCTGCTTGATTTTCTTCCCCGGACTGTAAATTGTACTACGTTCCAGCCGGATCGATGGGTTCCGATCAATGCTTATTTTTTGTCTTTTTTTCCGATCTTTCTGGCAGGAACACCAACAACCACGGTATCCGGGGGCACGTCTTTTGTTACTACGGATCCCGCTCCTGTGGAAGCATTTTCTCCAATCTCCACCGGGGCAACCAGCATGGTGTCGCTGCCAATAAAGACGCCATCCCGGATGACTGTCTGGTGTTTCTCTTCCCCATCATAATTGCAAGTGACGGTTCCAGCCCCAATATTTACATCCTTGCCGATCTGGGCATTTCCCACATAAGAGAAATGGCCCATTTTGGATCCTTCCCCCAAATAGGAATCTTTAATCTCCCCAAAATTCCCCACATGAACGCCGCTAGCAAGGTGGGCACCCCGGCGCAGATGGCTGAACGGCCCAATATCCACGTTATCTTCAATCTGGGATTCTTCCACCACCGAGAATTCAATTTCGCAGCGGTCGCCAATCTGGCTGTTGAAAACCCGCGTTCCCGGACCTATGAGACAATCCTTTCCAAGTCGAGTCGCTCCCTGGAGAAAGGTATTGGGAAAAATCACCGTGTCCTGGCCGATCTGCACGTCTGGATCAATATAAGTGCTTTGCGGATCAATGATGCTCACGCCTGAGAGCATCCAGCTCTGGTTGATCTGTTCCCGGAGGATCTGGCTGGCCTCAGCCAGGTGCACCCGGTTATTGATACCCAGCAGTTCCCGGGAATCTTCCACCTGAACAGAAGCAACCGTTTGATCCGCTTCAACCGCAACCCCGACCAGATCCGTAAGATAATATTCTCCCTTCGGAGATAGTTCCAGCTTCTTGAGGTTTTCCCACAGCCAGGCCGCTTGAAAGCAGTACATCCCGGCATTGAGTTCAGTGATTTTGAGCTGCTCAGGTGTGGCATGTGCCTCTTCTATGATAGCTCGGATCTGTCCCGATCCATCCCGGGCAACCCGGCCAAATCCCCGGGGGTCTTCTTCACTCACGGTCAGAATCGTCACCGGGCCGGAGTGATTTTTTTGGGTTTCGATCAATTTTTCCAGGGTCTGATGCCGTACCATGGGCATATCGCCATACACAACCAACACCAAGTCAGTCCTATCATTCAAAATCGTCTCTGCCTGCTGGACAGCATGGCCTGTTCCAAGCAGCTCCTCCTGAATCACGAACCGAGCTTTATCAGCAAGGGCTTGCTGGATTTCTTCTCCCCCATGGCCAATCACCATCACCGGTGGATATTCGCTCAGGGGTTGAACGGCAGCCAATACGTATTCGATTAACGGCTTCCCCAGCAGGGGATGAAGCGGCTTGGGCAAACTGGATGCCATGCGGGTTCCTTTCCCCGCTGCCAGGATGATCACTTCTGTTTTCATAGGTTCCCTCTAGTTTGTGCTGCTTTGATTAAACCTGCTATTCAATTTTAAACCAATCAGCGAGCGGGACACCAAGTACAGTCCTGGCTCGCTGTGATAATATAGTTCATTTTTAATCTGGAAATTGATAATCAATTCCGGTTCTCTTTGGTTCCAAAAAAATCAGCTGGGGAGCCTGGACTCGAACCAAGATCAAAGGCTCCAAAGGCCTCTGTGCTACCATTGCACCACTCCCCAATGTCAGCCAAGGCATTGTATCATAGGAAATTTTTTGTGACAATGGAAATGAGATTTCGCCCCAATTTTGCAGGTTTATTTGCCCAGATTATCTCCGTTCGGAATAAAACCCAGCTTCTGGGCCTGCTCAAAGGACAAGGAATCAGGACTGTCAATGCGGCTGATTTCCTCTTCCAGTGTAGCAGCCTTCCAGAAATCATGGACATCATTTTCATCCATTTCATCTGGAGCCGGCAGGTCCTTTTTCGCTTTTTTCTTGGAACCATTAGAGCCAGCGGTTCCTTCTTTGGGCAGCTCTGCCTTGGCAGGACTGGAGGAGGATTTTTTCTTCTTGGCTGGCTGGGATTTAGTAGATGATTCTGCTTGTGAGGTTTTTGCCCCGGGGGTATCTCCCAGACTGGAAATTATGTCATAAATCTCTTCTACAGCCAATTTTACTGTGGTTAGCACCCAGGTAAGATCATTGTTTTGCTCTACAGGATTGGTAATGATCACGATGCCAAAATCAGGGTTGATGTTTGACCAGAAGAGATCATATTTATCCCCTGAAAAATACCAGGTATTTTCCGGTTTGTCCTTTCCCAAATAAGTGGAGATCTTATTTGTGTATCCCACAACATTCAGCAGAGTAGGTATCACATGGGATTCATAGATATTGTCCGGAACAATGCCGGTTTCCGCTACGATCACACCACTGGATTCGAGAACCAGAATGGAGATTGCGCCCAGCTCACCCCGTAAATCAGCTATCCGATCTGTGACATCGGGGTGAAGGTTCTTTTTGGTCAGCTTGATCAATTCTTCCGAATCCTCTTCAATCGGATCCAATCCCAAAGTCAATCTGACCGCATTTAAAAACTCAACCATCTTGAGAGGTTTAAAGAAATAGGCTTCCACGTCGAGGTCGGCAATTTCTTGGCGGATCTGTTCATCCTCTATCCCGGTAATAATGATCACCTGCATAGCAGGATAAGTGGTTTTGAGCTTGCGATAAAGTTCCAGCCCTGATAATCCAGGCAAGCCCACATCTGCAATTAACAGGTCAATCCCTGTGCCAACCACTTCAACGATGGCTTCCTCGCCCGAGGGCACATCCAGCAAATCAAGATCCACTTCAAGTGTTTCCAGGGCCGCACGCAGCACAGTGCGAATTTCCTGGTGATCATCTACGATCAACACCCGGGTTTTATCACTCATGCTGATATCATAACACGTCCGTTGAAAAGAAAAACCATCCGGAGATGTTTTTTTACCTTGCAGTTTTATTAAGTGAGGAGGATGCACTCCAGGATCCAACGAACAAGCAAGAAAAATGCCGCTCCATATTTCATTGAATCTGGAGGGAGACAACCACCAATCCCAAGGATTTTTCCTTCATTCTTATCGCTTGCAGGAGGGAGCCAAATTGATTTATTGATATAATAATTCAATGCCGTCACCCAATCCGCCACTGCGGTCCCTGAGAGTCAATTCCTATCTGATTCCCGCTTTCGGACTGATCATGGCTCTGGTGCAATTGTTCTTCCCCTTTAAAAGCTGGGCCATCCTGGCTTCCTCCTTTCTCGGATTGACTCTGTTCTCATACATCTGGGCCTGGAGTTTAAAGGGAAACATTTCCCTGGAAAGAGAAATGCGCTTCGGCTGGATGCAGGTAGGCGATCGGGTTCAGGAGCGGATCGGGGTTGAGAACGACAGCAAGTTGCCCGCCCTCTGGGTCAGGATCATTGACCATTCCTATATGCCAGGATACACAGCCAGTGCGATCGTTAATGTCCGCAGCCAATGGTACACACATTGGCACACTTTTGGGATTTGCGACCAACGCGGTATTTACACCCTGGGCCCGACCAGTCTTGAGACGCATGATCCGCTGGGAATCTTCACGGTCAGGATCGATTACAGCGAGACAGTCAACATGATGGTTGTTCCCCGGGTTGTTCCCCTGCCCCAGATTGAAATTGCCCCGGGTGGAAGGACTGGTGAAGGAAAATCAACCAGCACTGGGCTGGAAAGGACCATAGTCGCCGGGGGTGTCAGGGAATATATACCCGGGGACAGCCTGCGGTGGCTGCACTGGCCAACAACCGCCCGCCTGAATAAACCCTATGTACGCGTATTTGATTTCTCCCCAGCCAGCAATTGGTGGGTGCTGCTGGATATGGATCCAGCAGTCCATACAGGGGAAGGCCAGAATTCAACAGAAGAATACAGTGTTATCCTGGCAGCTTCCCTGGTCCATGAAGGGCTGCAGCAAGGCAAAATGGCGGGTTTGATCGCCATGGGTGACGAGTTGATCTGGCATGTGCCAGACAGGGGAGATGCCCATCTGTGGAGAGTCCTGCGATCCCTGGCCCTTATCCGACCCACCGGCCCCCCGCTTCCAGAGATGTTGAAACACCTCCGCCTGACACTGGAACAGCGTACCAGTCTGGTGGTGATCACGCCTAACATGGATACTGAATGGGCCAACGAATTAGGCTTACTGCTCAGGAAAGGTATCGTACCCACTGTATTGCTCCTCAATCCTTCTGCCTTTGGCGGAACACAGGACCCCAACGCCATCCAGAATCGCTTGTTGAACATGAATATCAAACACTACAACTTCAGTGACTCGCTTCAGGACCTGGCTCAATTTGAACCGCTGGGACAGGAACACCAACCCGGTAATCAAATGAGAGAATACGTTAAAACCCTCCCCAGGCAATCCAGCGAATGGAGAGCACTGTGATGTTGGCTTCCATCCGCAAGTTCGCTGAGAAGAACTTGTCCAGGCAGATACTCAGGAACATCGCCTTGATCTATCTGCTGTTCATCCTGCTGGTCAACGTTCTGCGAGATTCCATCCAGGGAGTAGAAACCAGCCTCTTGACCCTGATGATCACCATGGGGCTGGTACTGGCGTGGGCGCTGGCGGTCTCTGAAATTGAAGAATGGAAAACCGGTTTGATCGCCTTTCTGAGTGGAGGTACGATCCTGGTGATTCGGATTGGCAGATTAGGCGACCTGATCTTTTCCTTGTTCCGGGAAATGTGGGGGTTAGGATCCCAAACTCTCTCCTATCTATCCGGGCATGGTGAGATTACCAGGTCCGATGCTATCCCGGCAGGGATTTCCGAGCTTGGGTCCCGAATCGCCACCCTGGGTTCACGCCTGGGAGTCTGGATCCTGAGCCTGTTCCGAGGAAAACCAATCTACGATCCAGTTGCCACGGCATTTATCTGGGGCATCTTTGTCTGGTTGATTGCGGTCTGGGCGATGTGGATCACCATCCGCCATAAGAAACCTCTGTGGGGGATCATCCCCACCCTGGTGCTGACCAGCTTGAGCCTGGTTTATACCGGCACATCGGTCTACAACCTGGTTCCCATGTTGGGGATCATGATCGGTCTGGTGATAATGGGCAGGTACGATGCCCATGAGAACCAATGGAAATCAGAGCAGATCAAATTTGCCGGAATCATCCGGGAACGAATGGTGTTCTTGGCTGTGATCATGGCCGTGGCGTTGATGCTGTTCGCGGCCATCAGCCCCTCAATTACAATCCGGGGCATCGTGGATTTCATTGACAGGATCACTTCTGATCATGTCAACGAAGATGACCTTGTCCGCTCTTTAGGACTAGAACCTGTCGGAAAAGAAGGTGCTGTAAGTGTGCTTGACAACCGCCAGAGCGGCGGCCTTCCCAATCGCCACCTGATCGGCTCGGGAGAAGAGCTTGGCACCCAGCTGGTGATGATTATCCAGGTGCAGGATCTTAGCGGTCCCAGCCTGGAGGAAATCGATCCTGCAGAACAGGTCTATTACTGGCGCAGCCTGACCTATGACCAATATGTAAGCAGGGGCTGGGTATCGCGGGACAGCATAATCCGGGAATACGCACCTGGACAGAGAACCCTCTCCAACTGGTCTGATACCTATCAGATCATCCGCCAGAAAGTTGATACTGTGGAAGATCTAGATGGATTGCTGTTCAGTGCTGGCATCCCACTTAGTGCGGATCAAGATTTTGAAATTGCCTGGAGAGTCCAGAACACCAATGAATGGACCTTCGATATCTTTGGAGCCTCATTGGAGGCCGAATCCTACATCGTGGATTCGCTTCAGCCCCGGGCAAGTATAGAGGAACTTCAGGAAGCCGGACAGGATTACCCCCAATGGATCCGGAACCGCTACCTGGGCTTGCCGCCTACCGTACCGGATCGGGTAATCGGTCTGGCAAGAGACATCACCGCTACCGAACCCAATCCCTATGATCGGGCGCTGGCAATTGAGGGGTTTTTGCGCCGATTCCCCTACACCCTGGACCTTCCCCAACCCCCCATGGAACGGGATATCACAGATTATTTCCTGTTCAGTGCCAAACGGGGCTACTGCGATTATTACGCCACCGCCATGGTGGTTCTATCCCGGGCAGCTGGCCTGCCAGCCCGTCTGGTAACAGGCTATATTGGGGGTTATTATGATCCAAATCTTGATGCTTACCTGGTAACGGCAGATCTTGCTCACGCCTGGCCAGAGATCTACTTCCCGGAGTACGGCTGGATCATTTTCGAGCCAACCGGCGGCAGGTCCGAGATCGAAAGGCCAGAAGGTCCAATACCTAAATTCGCCCAGGACTATCCCACCGCATTCGATCCCCTGGTCCAAGAAAAAGAACCCCTACCGGTAAACTTGTGGTTAGTCGGGCTGGGCTTCCTGATTGGAATTCCCCTGATCGGGTTCCTGGTCTACCTGGCGGATGACCTCTACCTCAAGCGTATGGTCCCCGATAAACAGTTCCAACGAGTCTTCCGGCGGGTGTACCGTTATGCCCGCTGGTTGGGCCTTGACACCAAACCCGGTGATACGCCGCACGAATTCAGCACCAAGCTGATCCACCAATTAACTCAATTTGGAAGAGGCAGCAAACAAGCAGAATGGCTTCTGTATGGTTCTCATATCATCCGGGAAATCACCAGGCAATATTATCTGGTCCTGTATAGCCCGGATCAGGGCGCCGGGATAAACAGTCAGGAAACAGCGATCCTCTTCCGCGATCTGCGGAGTCGTTTATGGTACCTGTGGCTGTTGATCAAGGCTTACCCTTACAGAATACCGCGCTTCTTCTTGTGGGATTCCGCTCCCATGTTAATCAGTTCAAAGCCTAATAAGTCATAAGAAGGATGACCATGAAAAATATCAAAGACGTCTCGGATAAGATCATAAATAACATAAACCAGGTAATTCTCGGGAAGAACGATACCGTAGAGCTGGCCGTTATCTGTTTGCTCAGCAAGGGGCATTTGCTGATCGAGGATATTCCTGGCGTTGGGAAAACCATGTTAGCCCGCAGTCTGGCCCGCTCTCTGGACGCCTCATTTGGTCGCATCCAATTTACTCCGGATATGCTCCCAAGTGATATCACCGGGGTGTCAATCTACAACCAGGCTAACCAGGATTTCGAATACCGACCCGGCCCGGTGACATCGGAAATCGTTCTGGCTGACGAGATCAATCGAGCAACACCAAAAACCCAGTCCGCTCTGTTGGAAGCCATGCAGGAGAGGACAGTGACGGTTGACGGTGTCACCCATCAACTGCCAGAATTGTTCATGGTCATAGCTACCCAGAATCCCATTGAGCATGAAGGCACCTTCCGACTACCAGAAGCCCAGCTGGACAGGTTTCTCATGCGAATCCGGCTTGGGTATCCCCAGCTCAACGATGAATTGAATATTCTGGATGGACAGCAATATCAGCACCCTATCGATGAATTGAAAGCAGTGGTGTCGGTTGAAGAAGTGCAGCAAGCTCAGGAAGCTGTCAAGGAGATTCATATCGCACCCCCGGTTAAACGCTATATCGTGGAAATGGTCCAGTACACCCGGGAACACAATGACGTTTACCTGGGATCCAGTCCCCGCGGCAGCTTGGGTATCTACCGGGCCAGCCAGGCCAGGGCAGCCATCCGGGGGCGTGATTACGTCACGCCAGATGATATCCAGGGGATTGCAGAGCCGATCCTGGGCCACCGCCTGATCCTGGCGCCGGGTGCTCGGCTGCAAAACAGAAATGAAGACAACATCCTCGAAGAATTACTGCAAAGAGTCCAGGTTCCTGGCGGGGATATCTATTCCAAGTGACCAGAGACATCGCCAAACCAAAGAACTCCCTCCCAAAAAGAGGGGGTTCTTTTTAGCAGGTCGGAGATTCATTCCCAGATGTCTTAAGAGATCTATTCTCTTTAACAGACGAAGTCTCTTAAAAAGACTTCGTCTCTAATTTTAATAATTCAATTCGTAACCCATCACCATCACACCCAGGCTGAGAACTTCGCCAGCTTGCTGGAGTTTTTCCAGGTCAATAGTGTCCATGTTATCATCCATCGTGCCGCCAGTATCCCACCACTCTTCCCAGTGGACCCCAACAAAGGATGCCTCTGCAACCGGGACATTATTGCCTTCATTAAAGAGGATACTCAAATCTACCTGGCTGTCTGCTTTAGTGACCGGGATTCCCAACTTCCTGGCAGAGGATTCAAACAGCTCAACCAGGCGCAGGCTGCCCTGGGTAGATAACATCACTTCCTCTCCCCCGCCCGCGCCTACACCCCGTATCCCGATTATGGCTTCAAGATCCAGGTACTTGGAGAACCCCCCTTTGGCCTGGAGGAACTTGGATATATCCGGGTATACCCATTCACCGCCTTCTTGCCCTTCCCCGGCATAAGCAATGAAGAGGAAGGTCCGGTTGGGCTGATAGCCTGATTCCTGCATAGTGCGGATCAGCTCCAGCATCAGGGCAACGCCAGAAGCATTATTGTTGGCTGCCTGGGGAGCGGATGCCCCCCTTATCAGAGGCGGGCTGTCATACTGGGCCATGACCACAACCAGCTTGTTATCCATCTGAGCTTTGGGATCTCCCTTGTTTCCAGGCAGGTGTCCGATCACGTTGCGGACTTCAAAGTCCTCCACAACACTTCCCTGGACAGTCATCGCAGCCTCAATTCCAGTAGGAATGATCAGGCATTCATCTTGTTTGAGGTCATCCACACGGATTTTCAGGGAGTTCACCTGGTAGCCCGTGCCTTCCAGCAAGTTATTAGCGACCTCAGTGCTGATCCGCAGGATGGGCGTATTCTGGCCGATGGTCTCAGTCGAACCAAAGGGGTTAAAGAAAGGAGATCGGGCAGACAGGGTGGTGCGCTGATTGATGAGAGATTCATCTTCGGTGACAATCAACAAGCCATCTTTAGGGATATCATGGAGGATGCCTGCATCCCTTTCGTTCAGGACAACGACGATCTGCCCACTGAAATCCAACTCATCCAGGGCAGGGAAGTTCCGGAACCACTGTCCCGTCTGCATCAGGTCGCCCAATCCCAGAAAGACCATTTCTCCTTTTGCAGACCCCAAGTTCTGATAGTAACCGACAAATTCCACGAAATCCTCATGATAGACTAATTCAGGGCTGCCATCATAGAACTTCAAAGTTGGCTCCATTGTCAGGTACTCGAATTCCCTGGTCCGGGTTTGAAAATAAGTAAATTCCTCTCCAGCCGGCTGCAGGCCCAGCGCCTCGAATTCCCCGGCGATATACGCTGCCGCTTGATCCATCCCCGCTGTACCCAGAGAGCGTCCTTCCCAGCGGGGATCAGATAGGATATCCAGGTAAGCGTACGCCCGCTCACCCTGGAAGCTTTCTGCCTGTTGGATGAAAATTGCCGTCGATCCAGTGGTTCCCCTGAACCAGAAGAACACACCTGCCAGCAGGCCAAATACTGCCAGCGTATATTTGTTGATGATCAACCGGGTAGCTGCAATACCCACAGTTTCAATGAATCTGCGAATCCCTTCACCCAGGAAATTGAATCCAGTGATCGCTACAAAGAAAGCCCCGGCAGGATACAACGCAGTCCAGGGATAGGAGCGAGCATACAGGCGGATATTGCTCAATAAGGCGCCCCATTCTGGAACATCAGAATAATGATAGGGCGGACCCCAGATCTCAATTTCCGCAAAAGCTCCCCCTCCGATGAAAATGCCGATAAAACCCAGCTCACCCAGCAGCATCAGCACGGCCCCCATTTCCAAAGAAAGGATCGAAACCAACCCCGGAATGATGTTGGGAAAAACGTGTTTGCCAAGGATCCTGCCTGAATGAGCGCCTGCTGCTTCAGCGCTTTCAATGAACAGCTGGGGCTTGATTTCCAGCACCTTGCTGCGCACATACTGCATGATCTCACTCCAACCTATAAAGCTCATGGCGATGATAAATGGTTGCATACCCTGGCGGATGCCAATCCCCAGGATCAGCACCATCACCAGCAGCAAAGCCGGGAAAGCCGCAATGGTTTCTGACGCCCCTAACACAAATCGGTCCAACCAGCTCCCTGAAAACCAGCCAGCCAGAGCACCCAGGAGGAAGCCAACCACCAGGCGAACAACTACAACAAAGATAGCCAGTGTGAATGTCTGCTGCGCGCCGGAAAGGATCAAGCTCATGATATCCCGACCCAAGGGATCTGTTCCCCAAGGATAGACTTTGTCGGGCTTAAAAGGCGGCACAAGCAGCTCCCCGTCCTCAATAGTTAAGCCCTGGGTTTGGTAAGGACTATGAGGGGACAGCTGGGGACTGAAAAACATGACCAGTGCTAAACTCGTTACGATAACCACGCCAATCAGCAGGGCGGGGTTTCCTAATGTGCCCTTAAGCCAGACCCGGAGCCGAGCCTTGCCCATTGCCAGCGTATCGTAGTAGGTAAACCCATCCTCTCTTTGATCAATAATTTCTCTAAAAGGGCTCTGACTGGCTTCTTTTTTCCCGGGCAGCCAGCGCAGCCAGGGTTTATCAGCCAAGAAAGTTCGAACATTCTTTATAAGGTTTTTCCAGAATCCCCAAAATCCTTTCTTCCCTCCCCGAACATTCGCCCCCTGATCCCGCAAGCGGGGGTCAATTAGTATATAAGACCAATCGAGGAATAAATTGACCAGGATGAACAGGATTCCCAGGCACAGCGCCAGCCCGATAGTCAGGTCATCATCGCGATTGGAGATGGATTGCAGCAAGGTATAACCGAGTCCCTGCCAGCCAAAGAAATACTCCACTATCGGCAAACTGCTTAGGGCAAACCGCAAAGAAAGGCCGATTGTGGTCAGGACAGGAACAGCGGCATTCCGGGTGATATGAACTGCCATGACATAAATGGACCGCAAGCCCTTGCTGTAGGCAGTCCTGACATAATCCTGTTTGAGAATATCCTCAACCGTGATATAGGTGACCCGGGTAATTTGTGCCAGTGGTCTGGCTGCCAACACCAAAACGGGAAGGATGAGATGATCATCCCAGCCAAATCCCCCTACCGGCAGCAAGGATTTACCATAGAACTGAGTCAGTTTGATCGTACCCATTTGCAGCAGCAGTGCCGCAAAGAAGCTGGGCACGGACACACCAACAATGGACACCATCAGGGCTGCCAGCGTGATCCCGGAGCGTCTTCCAGCGATTAATACAGCCAGAATCACGCCTACCACAGCTGAGACCAGCAGCGATACGCCCAGCAAACCCAGGCTGCGGATCAGGACGTCAGGGATGACTTCCACAACTGGTTTGGACAGCAGAGAGACGCTCCCTGAACTGGTTTCCCCTAAATCCCCCCGCAAGGCATCAGAGGCATAATCCATGGTTTTAACAACGCTGTCCCCAGCCGCCTGTTTAAAAGGCACTCCCCTGGCCATATCCAAACCCAGGAAGCTGGCGTAGGTGATAAAAGCCAGGACTAAAAGCCCAAAGACCAGCCGGGGAAATAGGAAAGAAACCGACTGATTCAGACGGCGCAGGAAAGGAATATCATGTTCTGTTTTATCAGCGCTGTGATGAAAGCTCAACTTCCATCCTCCTTCCCCAATAACCCTGTTGTCCCGTATCAAGAAAAAATACCAGCCCAGCAGCAGGAACAGTACCACCAGCTCGGCCAGAATGATTAACCAATCTGTGTTAAGACCGGAGATAGCCTTCCCTCCTTGATAGATATGGAGGGGGGTGATTCGAGAGATCTTCTCCAGGTCAGGATAGATATTGGCCAGGCCTACCAGCAAATAATTTCCAACCAGGGCTGCCCCGGTGAACATACTGGCCATGCGCGAGGATGGCAATACCTGGCTGAGCAGGATAGCCAGAAAGCCAAATAGAGCCAGCTGGGCTAGCAACGGCAGAAACGGTCGAGCTAATTCCAGGGCTGTGAGGTCCAACCCTGAAGCCCCCGCAGGAATGGCCCAGCTCAACCAGGCAATCGTCAGGAGTATGACCAGGGTTGCCAGGAAGCCCAGGACCCTGCCCCAGAATATCCCTGACCTGCCAGCCGGATAGGACAGGATCGGATCCGGGACGCCATCTCCCTCACCCTGGCTCAACAGCTTGGCTCCCGCGCCAACAGCCAGGATGCCCATGATCACCATCATGATATTAAAGAAACAGACATCCAGGTAACCTTCCGGAGCAGAAAGAGAGGTAAAACTGCTCCCGAGGAAGGCCATCAGCTCCTCCGGGAAGGAAGCCAGATAACCAGAAAAATCTATCAGGGCAATGTCACTGTAAATGCCAACCATCAGCAGACTGTAGACAGCCAGCCCAATGCCCCAACCAATGATAATTCCTCGAAATTTTCTTATAGTACGTGTGAACTCTACAAACACGATCCCTCCCGAAATCTTCAGTGATCAAAATGCGGCTCTGCAATGTTATCCGGTTAGGAGTTCCCCTCGGCAATTAATGAGAAGGCCAGCAATACCCAAAATCGGAACATGATACTTGCTTCTGTGAAATTTCTCCTTAATATTCACCCAGGAAGATCACGCCATAAATGGACAACGTCAACACCGTATCCACAATCACTGCAGTCATGTAGTACCCCAGTGAAGAGGTCACAGAATTGCGGTGGCGCCGGCGCCATTCTGCTGTAGCGATACCTAGGCCGATAATGATGATCGGCACTCCAACCCGTAAAACTGATCCCAATCCTTGTGGGACATCCAGCCAGGCAGAAAAAGGCACATAGATCAATATGTCAGGCAGGAACAGCAGCTTGGAAACCTGGTAAGAGAGCAGCGCAAGCACCACCAAGGCTATAGACAGGGGCTGAGTGACATCTTCATCGTTGCGGGCTAATCGCAAGGCAATCGTTATCACCAGCCCTATGGCCATCCAGGGGAAGGCAAAAGGGAAGAGCAGGATGCCAGTGATCGCTTCCAGTCCCCCTGAAAAGATCAGCGTAGAGAAATCACCCAGTGCAACCCGGTCTAATCTCTCCCTGGCGATAGGAGCAGTGGTGGCATAAAAGACCCGATTCCCAGCAAAGCCTTCCTGCCAGATCAAATGCAGATTTCCTCCAGCATCAAGGGAGATGCTCGGGTTCTGAGAGATCTCAGTTGTGCGCGTTCCCACAACGTAGCTATCATAGACCCCTTCCTCAAAGATCCCTACCATGATCTGCATATGGAAGTCGAGTCGATTGACCTGGCGGGCAGAAACAGCGACGAGCATTACGTCTTGGGCCGGGGTTGCCAACGTCTGGGGATTAAGGATATGATCGGTGCTCAGGTAATCCTCAGGAGGTGCAGGGACAGCCTGGGAGAGAGACAAGGACCCTTGATAGGGCTGAAGGAAATCCTCGCTTACCGGGAAAATCGTTACCAGTCCTCGGCGGGCTTGGCCCATTTCACTCTTTGGAAATACCAGGTATTCCGTGATCGCAGTCCCGGCTTCCAGACCAGTCTGCCGCAAAATGGACCAGAACAAGTATACCTGGCTGTCAGTGATACTTATCACAGGGCCATCCAATCTATTTCCCAGGGCAACCTTGATGGTGGCCAATGCTTCTCCTTCTAACGGGAAAGAAGTATCTTCATAAATTACAGAATAGAACAGCTGATCTCCCTGCATCCAGGCGACATGAGTCCCTTCCTGATCTGCTATCAGCGCAGGTAATTCCCCCTCTGCTACCATTAACTTCGGAGGTGAAATGAGATTTCCTTGTTTTGATATTCTAGTGAAATAGAGGGAATTGGCATTACCATCCTCCCAGACGATGGTCAAATTTCCTTGATCATCCTCAGTTCCTTCAAATTGGCTGACCCTTTCCGTCCCCATGGAAACCAGTTTGGGAGTTGATGTGACCTCAGCATCCGCGTTGATAATGGCATGCCACAGCTCCCAGTTTTCCTGGGTTGATTCCCGGGCAGCCCACACCAGGTGCAGTTCTTCTCCAATCGCAATCACTTGGGGGGAGCGCACATAAGGAGCCAACTCAAGATCCAGCTCCTGGTCCATGACAATCCCGGCCTCCTGGTCGAGGCGAATATACTGGAAGGAATTCCCGGTTTCTCCATTCTGCCCGGGAATGACTACCTGGATCAGGTCTCCCTCGGGGTTTACAGCCGCAGAAGGAGAGCCAATGGCCTCGGCGGAGAGGAGCATCCCCCGGCTGAAGTCACCAGCTGGTTTGCGGGTTTTCTGCCCCTCGCTCCCACAGCCAGTCAGCAGAATGACTGCCAGCAGGATAAAAGGGATAATTGGTGTTTTGTGTATTATTCTGGTCTTAATCATCAACCTGTTCCTTAGATAATAAAAATACTGCGGATGCCCTGGCATCCGCAGCGAGTTTTTCACACTCAGGACGAACTTGGTTTCTGTGATCCTTATTTGTCTATCTGTCGAGGATCGAACGCGTCCCGGAGGCCATCGCCCAGGAAGTTAAAAGCGAGGGTAGTCAAGGAGAGCGCAATGGCAGGTAACAACACCTGGTTGGGATAAGAGCGCAGTGCCTGAACACCCTCCTGGATCATAATGCCCCAACTGGGAGTGGGCGCGTTGACGCCCAGGCCAATGAAACTCAAGAATGCCTCCGTGAAGATATAACCGGGAATAGCCATTGTTTCCGCCACGATCAGCGGTCCTAAAATATTAGGCAGCAGGTGCTTGAACATGATCCGGGTATCATTAGCGCCCAGGGCATGCGCTGCTTCCACAAATTCCATCTGTTTGTAGGACAGCACCTGCCCCCGGGCAATGCGGGCCATTCCCAGCCAGTTGATCAGCCCGATGGCAATGAACAGGAACAGCAAACCTCCCATCTGGTTATTCAAGTTGATAAAAGCCCCCCCCATACCTTCTCCCCCACTGCGGCTGGCGATGGCTTTGAAGTAGGTTTGCAAAAGAATAACTACGATTAGAAACGGGAAGGCCCACAGGAAATCCACCACCCGCATCATGAGGTTGTCCACCCTGCCGCCAGCATAACCCGAGATCATCCCATAGACAATCCCGATCAATAAACTAACCAAGGATCCTGCAAATGCGATCGTCAGCGAAACACGGGCGCCGAATATTGTCCTGGTTAAGAGATCCCGGCCCAGATGATCTGCCGCGAGAGGAAATTTATCACTGAAATTGGCGTAATTCTCCGCTCCTTCCGGCATTATGAACAGCATCCATTTCGGAATAGCGTTATTGGCTATTAAATCCTGTTCGGCATAGGTATAGGGTGTGAGCTGTTTCGCAAATACTGCCACCAGGACCATGAGGATAATGAAGATCCCGCTGATAACTGCCAATTTGTTCCTCAGCAGCCTATCCATGGATTTCTGCCACAAACTGCGTTCTTTTTGTTGGGTTATCGATGAGTTCAATTCTAAATCTGCAACTGCCATACAATCCTCCCAGCCACCTTGGAGTAGTTTTGATTAATCATAACGAATGCGTGGATCCAGCCAGGCATAGGTGATATCCACCACTAAATTGGCGATCACCAGGACCACGGCGTAGAGCAGGGTCACGCTGGTGATCACTTGATAATCGCGGTTCCCCACGCTGGTCACGAAATGCTTGCCCATGCCATTAATGCCGAAGATCTGCTCCACGATGAACGTCCCTGTCAGCAAAGCTGCAAAAGCCGGTCCCAGAATGGTCACTACCGGGATCAGGCTGTTCTTGAGAGCGTGGATAACGATCACTGCCCGCTCCCTGAGGCCTTTGGCCCGGGCGGTGCGGATGTAATCCTCACCAATCACCTGCAGCAGGCTGGCCCGTGTCAACCGGGCGATGCCTGCCGCCGAGCCGGTGCCTAGGGCAAAGACAGGCATGATTGCGTGGCTGAAGAATTCCTTATTTAATGCAGTGGGCAGGAAACCCAATAAATAGGGTGGTTTGGCACCCCAACCTGCCACCGGGAACCAGCCCAGTATCAAGGCAAAGATCCAGATCAGGATTGGTGCCAGGACCATGTTGGGGATGGACACGAACATCACTGCCCCGAAGGTGGTGGTGTAATCGATCCAACTGTTTTGATTGAGGGCAGCAATGATCCCGGCCGGGATGCCGATGATGATCGCCAGCAGGAGTGACATAAATCCCAATTGGGCTGAGACTGGCAGGGTGATCTTGATGATATCCGCCACAGTTTGTCCCCGGAAATGATAGGATGGACCGAAGTCACCCCGAATCACCCCCCGGGATCCGCCTTCCTCGCCCAAAATATCGTCTCCTATCATATAAGATAGATACTGTTTCCACATCGGCCAATCCAGGTGGTATTTGGCTTCCAGGTTGGCGACAATGGTGGGCGGCAGGCTGCGGTCGCCCGCAAAATCAAACGGGCCGCCCGGGATAGCCTGCATGAGCACAAAAGTGAACAGGCTGATCGCGATTAATACCGGGATAAATTGCAGAATTCTGCGAAATATGTAGCGGGCCATAAAATAATTCCTTTGTGAAAATTGGAGACTGGAGGAGGAACCTCCAGTCTCCAAGAGTTGCTACAACTAGTCTGGATTATTGAGCTGCCAGTTTGGCATCCATGTCAACTGTCCAGTTGTAGATGTCAATGCCGCCGATGGCCGGGAAGTTCCGGGTCAGCCAAGGCTTGCTGACGTTTACGCTGGTGTAGTGATAGATCGGGGCGTAAGCGGTTTCAACTTCAGTCAGCAGTCTCTCAGCTTCAGCGTACATCTCAGCTCGCTTTGCTGGATCAGGTTCGATACCAGCCGCTGCGGTCAGCGCATCAAATTCACCAGCTTCACGGCGAAGGCGATTGGCGCCTGCATCAGCGTTGAAGACTTCGTGGACCCAGTTGTTCTCATCCGGGTAGTCCGCGCACCAGCCGAGGCGCCAAATATGAGGCATATCCTCGAGCGGGGTGGTGTTCTTGAGGGTGTCCAGATAGACAGCCCATTCCTGGTTCTCAACACGCACTGTGACACCGAGCACGTCAGCCCACATCTGCTGGATGGCAGCGGCGATCCGGGCGTGGCCCTCACTGGTGTTGTGCATCATCACCACATCCAGGGCGTTGAACTCATCGATGGTCATGCCCTTTTCATCCAGGTACTCCTGGAGGGAAGCTTTAGCAGCTGCGGCATCGTAGCCCAAGCCAACTGTTCCTGGTTCGGGAGCGCCGAAGATTCCGGGAGGCGCAAAGGAGGTGGCAGGAATCTGCCCGCCCTTCAACACGTTGTCGGCCAAGCTCTGGCGGTCGATCGCCTGGGAGAATGCCCGGCGGACGCGCACGTCATCCAGGGGCGGTTTGCTGTTGGTGAAGCCGTAGTAGTAGGTGCAGGGCACTGGAGCGATGCGGAGTTCTTCGCTGAGGACCGGATCAGCCTTGACGCGGTCCATCTCGGGGAGAGGAACGCCAGTGCTGTCCAGCTCATTGTTCTCGTAGAGAGCGAATGAGGTGGAGGCTTCCGTGATCATCACGAAGTCTACGCGCTCGATCTGAACACTGTCAGCGGCGATCCACAGGGGGTTCTTGACCAGGCTCAGCTCACCACCGTGAATCCAGCTTTCTAGGACGTAAGGACCGCTGGTAACGATCAGGCCAGCCTCAGTCCACTTGTCGCCCCACTCATCAATGGCCCAGGCCGGCATCGGTTTCACGATCCACATAGTGCTGATGCCATCGAAGTAGCCAGCAGGATATTCAAGGGTGAATTCAACCGTGGTTTCATCAAGAGCTTTCACGCCCAGGTCATCAATGGTCAGCTCTTCATCGCCGCCGTTGATGGCTGCAGCATTCTTGATCACATAGGTAACATAGGCATAGTCAGAGCCTGTGGCGGGGTCAACGGTTCTCTTCACACCATATTCCACATCGTAGGCATTGACAAAGCGGGGGTTACCGTCTGCGTCAACTTCCTGCGTGGTTTCGCCAGAAATTGGATCATATTTCACCCAGGGAACGTCGTCCCGCAGGTGGAAGGTCCAGGTCTGCTCGCCGTCAGCGTTCTCGGCGATGTCCCAGGAGGTTGCCAGGTAAGGCTCAACTTCGTTGGTGACCGGGTTGAAATTGGTCAGACCAATGAAGAGGTTCTCCTGAATATCCACGGAGGTGGTGTCTGTGGCCAGGGAAGGATCCAGGGTTGGGGGTTCAGTGCCCAGGTTCAGATTCAGAGTAACGGGGATCTCTCCCGCTTCCGCTTCTTTCTCGACGACAACGGTCTCAATAATTGTCTCGCCCTCTTTCTCGACGATGACGGTCTCGACCACTGTCTCTCCGCCGCAGGCGGAAAGCACAAGCGCGCCGACGATCAGAACGGAAAATAGTGCTAATAATCTTTTCCTCATGGTTGTTCTTCTCCTTCTAAATGTGTCTGCAATTACTTGCTAACAAAAGAAAATCTGAGCGGCATCACCTCCTTACCAGTAGATTCCCTCGCCTTTAAGGATACGAGTGAATTGCGAGGGGATATATCAGAGCATTTCTTCCTGGGCCTTTTTTGTGAAATGACAGGCAACCCAGTGTCCTGGTGTCTTTTCTTCAAAGGGTGGATCCTCAACCTTGCAGATATCTTGCGCTATTGGACAGCGGGTGTGGAAGCGGCAGCCAGAAGGCGGTTTCGCGGGGCTTGGCACATCACCTTCCAGGATGATCCGCTTGCGCTGGCGCTCTTTGACTGGATCCGGGATCGGTACAGCCGACAGCAGTGCGATGGCATAGGGGTGCATTTTATTATAAAAGAGTTCATCCTTATCGGCAAGTTCAACCAACTTGCCCAGATACATGACTGCAATCCTGTCAGAGATATGCCTCACCATGGACAGATCGTGAGCGATAAACAGGTAAGTCAAATCGAATTTTTCCTGCAGTTCTTCCAGCAGGTTGACCACCTGGGCCTGAACAGAGACATCCAGGGCAGAAATGGGTTCATCGCAGACAATGAAATTCGGATTCAATGCCAAAGCCCGGGCAACGCCAATCCTCTGTCGCTGTCCGCCGGAAAATTCGTGGGGGTAGCGTTTGATGAAAAACGGATTCAAGCGCACCAGGTTGAGCAGCTCCTGCACTCGTTCTAAACGTTCCTTGGCCGTACCGATCTTATGGATATCCAGTGGTTCGCCGATGATATCTCCAATCGTCATCCGGGGATTGAGCGAAGCGTAAGGATCCTGGAAGATGATCTGCATTTCACGGCGCAGTCTGCGCAGATCGCTTTCTCCCATGGTGGTGAGGTCTTCGCCGTCATAATAAACCTTCCCGGCCGTGGGTTCGTGGAGCTGCAGGATGGTTCTGCCCGTGGTGGATTTACCGCAGCCGCTTTCCCCTACCAGACCCAAGGTCTCACCGTGTTTAATGTCAAAGCTGATACCATCAACAGCCTTAACCGCGCCAACTTGGCGCTGGATAATAACGCCCTGGGTGATGGGAAAATGTTTAACCAGTTTTTCTACGCGTACCAATGAGTTGTTTTCAGCCATTATCTTAACTCCCCGGTCTTAATGTCAACCCAGCAGGCTATTTTGTGGTCGGGGCCGACCGCTTCCAGCAGCGGGTTACTTTCCTTGCACTTGGGCTTGGCAAATTCACAGCGCGGCTCGAACGGGCAGCTCTGTGGGCGTTCCAGCAGGCTGGGCGGCAGTCCCTCAATGGTGGCCAGTGCTTCTTCCTTACGCTGATCCAACCGGGGAAGGGATTTCAGCAGTGCCAATGTATAGGGATGCAAAGGGTTCCCATAGAGCTCATCTATCTGGGCGTCTTCCACCACAAAACCAGCATACATGACAATCACCCGTTCAGCCAGGCCAGCCACAACGCCCAGGTCATGGGTGATCCAGATCAAAGCCATGCCCAGTTTGGCCTGGATCCCCTTGACCAGCTCAACCAGCTGGGCCTGAATAGTGACATCCAGGGCAGTGGTGGGTTCGTCAGCTATCAGCAAGGTGGGATTGCAGGCTAAGGCTATGGCCACCATGGCCCGCTGCCTCATGCCGCCCGAGAATTGGTGAGGAAAATCAGATAGGCGGTTTTCAGCTTCAGGGATATTCACCAATTCCAGCAGCTCCGCCGCTCTTTTGGTAGCCTCTTCATCACTCATGCCCAGGTGTAGTTTCAGGGGTTCTTTGATCTGGAATCCAACTGTCAGCACGGGATTCAGAGAGGTCATCGGGTCCTGAAAGATCATGGTCATGTTGGATCCCCGGACCTTGCGCATCTCAGCCTGCGAAAAATGCTGTAAATCTTCCCCTTTGAATAATATCGCTTCTGCCTGTACTTCGGCTGGTGGTTTGGCTAGCAAATCCATCACGGAGAGCATGGACACGCTTTTCCCACAGCCGCTTTCCCCCACAATTCCTAATGTCTCACCAGCATGAACCTGGTAAGTAATTCCATTGACCGCATGAACCACTCCATCCTGGGTGTGAAATCGTGCATGCAGGTCCTGAATATCAAGTATGACCTCTCGATTATCCAATTCTCTCCTCCAGTCACAAAAATGGCGCTTTGTACTAAATTGAGTTACAAAGTTTGCTGAATTATTCTTTAAATATACAACCTATATTATCGAAATTCAATCTTTTGATCAAGAACATAATAACAATCGAATCCTGAACAAGAATTCTACCATAAAGACTACCCTTTTCCGACCAATTATCTAGATAATATAGATGCTTCCCGGTTTGGTAATATTATCATATCTGGGAGCAGTCTACAACTAATTAATATACTCAATAGTCACTAATGGAAGGTTACTTCCCTCCTGTAAACCCTCCAATCCCGGGCGGAAAATCAGCATCTCCCTGCGGAAGAACAACGGCAGGGCTGGCAGATCTTCCTCAAAGATGGATTGTACGGTCAGAATTTCCTGCCTGGACTCCACTGAATCAGGCAGAGAGGTGAGGATTGTGCTGCAAGCCTGATCGAAGCTCTCCCGGCTGTAGCCGGTCGCGTTGGCTCCTCCCCAACCTTTGGGAAAATCGGGGTACAACCCGGGAATCTCATCTGTCTGGAAAATCTGGCACAGAGGGTAGCTGCCAGTAGTCCAGGCGAACAAGGCCAGGTCGAACTGGCGTCCAAAAACAGGACCTTCTGGACCTGACGCCAGCATCTCCGCTGCGGTTTGGTAGTCGATCTCTACCGCCACCCCACAACGAGCAAACTGCTCTTTGATCATCTCCGCCGTGGGTGAATCCCCTTCTGCCCCCGGCACCAGGAGGGACAACTGCAAGGGTGTTCCCCAGGGAACACCGGGGACGCCCCCTGACGTCCGGGCCGTGGCAGGGTCCTGGTCAGCATCGATCCAGCCCAGTGATTCAAGAATATTCTCCGCCTCTACTGGCTGGTACGCCAGGGGGGAATTCTGGGGGCTGTAGCGAGGATCCAGGGGATGATAGAGGTTATTGGCTATTGAACCCGCATCCTTCCGCCTGGCAGCGATAGCCTCTTTGTCGACACACATGGCAAGAGCAGTCCGAACCCGGGAATCGCTCAGCAGCCGGCGGGATCGGTCCAAAGAGTTGACACCAAAACTAATCTGCTCCCAGACTGGTTGATCGATGGAGATCAAATTCAAATCTCCGCGTTCCTCAAGGGTATAAATATCAGGGAAGTAGTTGGCCAAATCGGGTGTGTTAGCAACCAGGTCACACTCACCAGAAGCATAGGCAGCCAACGCTTCCTGCCCATCTTTCACAAAGCGAAACACCAGAAAATCAAAGACGGGCCAGCCTTCCTCAGCAAGACGATAGAGATCATTCCTTTCCAGGGAAATATGATCCCCCCTGACCCACTCCAGGAATCGATAAGGTCCCCAACCTGGAGGAGAGAGGGTTGTTTGGGGGGAGGTAAGCAGCTCTTCCCGGGTATAGTTAGCCAACAGGTGCTCCGGAAGGGGTGTAAAGAACAACTCGGCGTAATCGTGGATTCCCAGGTAGCCCGGGAGACCGGTCCACTGGATCTCCCCTTCTTCAAGGACCTGGTAGTCCGCTGCGTAGCGGAGCTTGGCAGGCCCCTTGGATCCATATACCTTCCCGGCTGCCTGATAGGAGAACAGGGAATCTTCCGGCCTTACCCGAGCCCCATCAGACCAGAGGAGGTCAGCAATGAGGGAAAAACGGACGGATACCTGATCCAGGAAGATGGAAGGCTGATCCTCATAAACCTCCCTGCATTCAGGACTAGAGCATCCGGAAGGCCTGAATTCCACGCCATTGGTCAGAATAGTAACGTTGCCCTGGGCGTCCACCAGGCGCTGCCCGGGAAAGACCTCGATCTGGTTGAGGGAAACCAGCCCATTTTCCTGCGAGGGTATCTCCTCCAGGATAATGGGCTGAAACTGGAAATTGATCTGGTCAATCGGACCATCATAGATCGCCTGGCGGATGATTTCCGCGGACTCAGACAGATCGCCATACAGGAAGAGAGATTCCGGCTCTTTGCCGAGGCAGATCGACAATACCCTGGAAGGGATTGGAGAGGGCCAAGGAGTGGGGTCTAAAACGGATTGATCTTCATCCGGTAATTTCAGGTCGCTTAAACCCTCAGGACTGCAGGCTGCCAGCCCGATAACCGCTACAAGGTAAATGGCCAGAATGAGCCGCCTGGTTAGAACCATGGTATTTTATCTTCTTCCACTTCCCGCATGCGCAGGTAGGATTGGTAGCGTTCGGGGTGGATCTTTTTCTTTTTAATAGCCTCGATGACTGCGCAGCCAGGTTCATGAGTGTGAGTACAATCGCTGAAGCGGCAGTGTTTAAGGGCCTGGCTGATCTCCCTAAAATAGCCATCCACTTCTTCCGGTGTGATATCCCAAAGATCCAGCGCCTTAAGTCCGGGGGTGTCTGCCACATAGCCACCCTCTTCCAGGGGCAATAGTTTGCGGGAAACAGTTGTGTGTTTACCCTTGTTGGTAGCTTCACTGACCTCTTTTACCGCCAGCCCCAGTCCTGGTTGGATGGCATTCAAGAGGCTGGATTTACCCGCACCCGATGGCCCGGCAAAGACACTTGTTCTACCGATCAGTTGTTTGTGAAGTGCCCGCAGTCCGATTTTCTTGGGGACCGAGGTGTAGAATACCGGATAGCCAATTTTCTGATAGCGCTGGAATAAAATCTGGGCTTGCCTGCGGCCGGATAGATCGATCTTGTTTGCTACAATAAAAGATTCGATTTTTTCTTTTTCCGTGATTGCCAGAAATCGATCCAGCATTCGCAAACGTGGTTCAGGCTCCTGAACGGAAAACACAAAAACAGCCTGGTCCGGGTTAGCTATGATTATTTGTTGATATTCTCCCCGGGGTGTAGGAGCCATCCGATACAACATGGTACTCCGGGGCTCAACTTCCTCGATCATGCCTTTGCCTGGTTCCTGAAGGGTGATCCTCACCCAATCGCCAATGGCAGCGATGTCTCCCAGTTTGCGCCCTTTTTTTAAGCGGCCGCGCAGCTGGCAAACGAGGATGCCCTGATCTGTTTCCACGTTATAGAAGCCAGACTGAGCCTGGACGATCCTTCCACGAATTTCATCACTCAAGGTGCACTCCCTGATTTCTTATTCTTCGACATCTTCTTCCGGAACATACCAGACACCAATCTCAGCTTCCCAGGGATAAGGTTTCAGCACCTGGTTGAAATACAGCTCAACCACCCGCCGGAAAATCGGGGCCGCAATATCGGATCCCTCCCCAGCGTTTTCCGCAATCACCACCACTGCAATATCCGGTTTGTTCGGATTCTGGACATTAGTGTAACCTGCAAACCAAGCATGGGATTCACCCGAGCCAGATTCAGCCGTGCCGGTTTTACCGGCAATCGGAATCCGGTCTGTCAATCCCCTGAATCGGTGCGAGGCGGTGCCTGGGTTGGGCGCTGGTTTTTCCACAACCTGGATCATGGCATTGATGATAATGTTCCGCGTGGACTCGCTGATCGGCAGTTCGCCAACAACCTCAGGTTCAAATTTAAATAACTCTTCCCCACTGGCCGAGCGGATGCTCTCCACAAACTGCGGGCGGTAAAGAGTGCCGCCGTTCCCCAGGGCCGCAATGAAGCGGGCTACCTGAAGGGGGGTGACCAGCGTATCACCCTGGCCGATCGCCAAATTTGTAGCGTCCAGCTCTGAACCCGGCACGGGGATATCGCCGGCTTCCTCTTCCAGGGTTTCAATGCCCGTCAGGGCACCCAGCCCAAATCCCTTGGCCATATCCGAAACAGCTTCTGTTAAGCCATTCCGATACAACTGCAATCCGATATGCCAGAAATATGGATTGCAGGAACGTATCAAGCCTTCAGATAAAGTTAAGGTACCGCTGGGTAGTTGTTTGCCATCTTCTAGAAAATGATCGTAGGTCCAATCGTTCAGCGTGACACCGGGGAGCTCCTCAAAGAAATAATCACAATCGTAGGTATCACTAGCTTGAAATTCTCCTGTTTCCAGGGCAGCTGCCATAGTGATGATTTTAAACACCGAACCAAGGGGATATAAACCCTGGGTTGCCCGGTTCAGGAAGGGGGATTTTTGGTCTGCCTTGTAGTATTCCTGCAGTAAAAATGAGGAATTGTAATAGTTAGAATTAAATGCATTGGGATCGAAGTGGGGATTGGATACCATAGCCAGAATTCGGCCGGTGTCCATCTCCATCACTACAACAGCACCGTTAAAACCATAGAGGGCTTTCTGGACTTGAACCTGGAATTCCTTTTCAAAGGTCGTATAGATTTCCGATGCTGGCGCAGCCTCTTCTCGAGCCAGCTGGGTCAGGATCTCCCCTTCTGCGTCAACCACATATAGGATCCCGCCCCGGTCTCCTGCCAGATAGGGTTCACCCCACATTTCTAGGCCCTGGCCTCCCACTTTTTCTCCCTTTGAATACCCCTGAATGCGGTAAGCGTCCAGTTCTGGTTCCTGGATCCAGCGCACATAACCAATGGCTTGGGGTGCTACTCCCCCATCATAATAATAACGACCATCAAAATACCTCATCAGCAGCCCGGTGGTCGTGTAACCCTCCAAGATCCCTAACCTGGGTTCCATCTCACTCTGGGCCAGGGCACCCAGGGGAAGATACCAATTCACTCCCGGAGGGTAGTCCTTATACATGGCATAGATAACTTCCGGAGGCATATCCAGGTCTCTGCCAAGTTCATTCAGCAGGTTATCTTCTCTCTCGGGATCGATCTGGGAAGGTATTAATCCCAAGGCGATCGCTTCAGCGTAGGAAACGACCACGCTGCCATTCCGGTCGTAGATATTTCCCCGGGAGGGAAGAAGCCGGGTAAGTTGAAGTTGGTTTTCACCTTCGAGTTCAGGAAAGATCATTCCCCTGGACCAATCCACTTTCCACTCCCCACCTGTAATGCTCAACTCCAAAATGATATCTCGTTGAATCCCTTCGATCAGCCGGCTGTGATAGACAACCGAGACCGCTACCTGGGCCTGGCTGGGATCAACGAAGGAGGAGAGGATTGTATAATCCAATGATTCCAGGGCCAATTCAACTGCCAGCGTATGGTATTCCAGGGAAAAATCTTCTTCGCTGATCTGGGACTGACTTTCCCGGCTCAGCATGGCATACATCGCTGAGTAATCACTAGCCCTCCAATATTCCAGGAACTCAACGGCTGCGCTTTCAACATCTGGGGCCGGGGTTGTCTGAACCACTGGAGTTGCCAATCCAGGAGTAGGCGTATCCTGTGCCGTTAAAGTACCTTCCGGCGTGCTTTGACTGCAGCCGGTCAGCACAACCAGCAGGAGAACGATGACGATTGGTCTTTTCGTAAACAATTTCATTCTCATTCCTTCCCACGGATTCCAGATAAAATCCTGGAGAATATGGGGCACTGATATTGGATCGATTCCTGGCATCTTTGAGCCACATCGGAATAACCCGGGCAGCCCATCTCATGCAAGAGCACTGCCAGGTTGCAAAGAGGCAAACCCATCACATTGGCATAGCAATGGTTGAAATCCGGCGCAGGGTCGAAATGATGATTTTGGATAGCATAGGCGCCAGCCTTATCCAGGGGGTCTCTGCTGGCAACATAGGCAGAGATCTCTTCTTCAGTATACTCCCTCATGAGGACTTCGGAAGACACCATCCTGGTTTGTATCTCCTCCCGGGAAAGATCATACACGGCAAGCCCCGAATACACGGTGTGCGATCCGCCGCGCAGGTCGGTCAACATCTGTACCGCCTGGGACTCATCCGCCGGTTTGCCAAGAATTCTATCACCAGCGACGACAATGGTATCAGCCGCGATGACCACCCAACCATTCTTGGGCGAAGAACTGACCAATTTCGCAACAGCCAGTGCTTTTAGCTCGGAAATCCGCCGGACGTAGTTTTCGGGTTCTTCTCCCTTTTTGCGAGCTTCTTGAATTTCGGGATTGATGATAACAAAACTCTCAATCAGATTCCGAAGCAGGGCTTTTCGCCGGGGTGATTTGGATGCCAGAAGGTATTCTTTCATAGCCAACTGATAATAAGTTTAAGCCAGGTTTTGTTTTATTCAATACAACAAATTCTATCACACAGAGAAATCATCCTTTTTCTCCAGGTTGTTATTTTACTTTTTTCTGTTAATTAAACGCAAACCTCAGCTACTCCCTTTTTGGTACAATGGCAGTGATTAACTATGAAAAAAAGAAATCATCTCTCCTGCCTTTTTCGGACCTTCCTGCTCTGCCTGATCCTGCTTTCTGGCACATCCGGAGCCAGCGCGCAGTCAGAGAAATCTGTTCACATTTCCATCCCGGATACCTCAGCCTATCCTATAATCACCGTTTACATCGATCCGCTGGACAGGGATGGCAACCGTCTTGAAAATCTCCAGCTTGATCAAATCACCCTCCTTGAGGACAGCATCAACAGGGATCTGCTTGAAATCCAGGCTTTAAATCCAGGAATCCAGCTGGTGACTGCGTTAAATCTGTCTTCCCCCTTTGCAATACAGGACATAAATCGTCGATCGCGGTTCGACTATATCAAGGAATCTCTCCTCAACTGGGCAGCCCAATCGCTGGATACAGCTCCCGATGATTTGAGTATCATCGATAGCCTGGGCCTGGAACTGATCCACACAGAAAAGAAATCAGATTGGGTCAAAGCCCTGGAAGAATTGGACCCTGATCTAAGAGAGATAGAATCAAATTTCAATGTTCTCGCCCGTGCGATCGAGATCGCCTCAGACCCTGTCCCTCAACCTGGCATGAAGAAAGTTGTCCTTTTCTTCTCTCCCCAGCCTTCCTCGGATGGGTTTGAACCCATCGACAGTTTGATCTCCCTGGCAAAAGATAATCAGGTTCAGGTTTACACGGTACTGGTCTCCTCGCCAGCCTATTTCGAAACAGCGGGAGCGGCGAAACTCCAAACCTTATCGGAGGAAACCGGAGGGGAATATCTAACCTTCTCTGGAGCGGAATCCCTGTTAGATATTGGTCAGCTCCTGGCCCCTCTCCGGACCACGTATTTGCTGCGATATCAATCCAGCATCGTGACCTCAGGAACCCATACCCTGGAGGTATCAATCGCTTCAACTCCCTCAAAAATCGAGGGGCTTCGAGAATTTACACTCGATGTCCAACCTCCAAACCCGATCTTCATCACCCCACCCCAAACCATCACCAGAACTCCACTTGAAGAGAGCCTCGAAGACAGTGTGACTGCCAGCTTCGAGCCAACTTCAATTAGCTTGCCAATATTGGTCGAATTCCCTGATCACCACCCCCGAGAATTGGAAGAATTGATTTTCAGAGTGGATGGGGAAATCTTTGAGTCCAAGACCACCCCCCCGTATGACCATTTCATATGGGATCTTGATCGGTACCAAATCAGCGGGACACACTACCTCACTCTAGAAGCTGTGGACAAGATGGGATTAAGTAGATTAAGTGTAGAAACGCCTATTCGGGTTGAAGTCATTCTCCCGATCCAAGACACTTGGGATATTGCTAGAAAAAACAGCTCTGCCATGCTGGGATTGGCATTGATCCTGCTGCTGGGGCTGACCTTTATCGGGTTAATCAGGCAGGGAAAGATCCACCCGGGCAACAATCGTGTTTCCAGCCAGATCAAGAACCTGGGCAGTCGGTCTGTTGGAACCTACAGGAAGTTATTCCACTTTTTTAATAGGCCGCCCCTCCCAGCAGAGAATATGGAATTCAGTCCTTACCGCCTGATACCGGTCAGTGATTTATCCCAGCAGCTTTTCACCGAGCCCCTTCAGATAAATGATCCTGTGATTACTCTCGGGAATTCTGCCCGGGAGGATGTCATACGCATTCAGCATCCATCGATCACTGCGGACCATGCTCGCATCTCCTTGCAGAAAGAAAATCAATACCAGATCACAGATCTTGGGTCAATTGCTGGAACCTGGATAAATTACCAACAAATAGCCCCAGCCAGCCCCCACATACTAAAAGATGGTGATATTATAAACATTGGGGAAGCGGCCTTTCGTTTTCAGATCAAGAATAGACCCAACTCCCAGGCAGCACACGAGGAGAATTCACATTGATTCCCAGTAAACAACACCATCTCAATGTTTTTGCGATCACAGACCCGGGCAGCCAGGGACGGATCAACGAGGATTCCTACCAGATCTCATCTTTTACGATCAGCGAGGACGATGATACCCCAGTTCTAGTTGCTGTTATCGCCGATGGAATAGGGGGGCACAAAGCTGGCGAGATCGCATCAAAAATTGCCGTTGCTACCATCATTTCTGCCATCGCAGAAAGTGATGGTTCAGATCCCACCTGGATACTAAAAAGCGCGCTGCTTGAGGCCAACCACAGCATCACTGCTGAATCAGCGGAGGATGATTCCCACCGCGGTATGGGATCTACTGTGGTCTGTGCGCTGGTCATCGACCAGGCCCTCTATATCGCCACCCTGGGGGATTCGAGAATCTACTTGATCCGTGACCAAATTGTCCAACAGCTGAATGTTGACCACACCTGGGTGCAGGAAGCGCTGGATTCAGGTGTAATCAATGAGGAAGAAGCCCGCAATCACCCCCGCCGTCATCTAATCCGAAGTTATCTGGGCTCTGCTGACCCTATCAAACCTGACTTGCGTCTTTATTTGGACTTTAATGAGAATCAAGAACAAGCCAAAGCCAACCAGGGTTTGCCCCTAATCCCTGGTGACCAGTTGCTGCTCTGTACAGATGGGCTGACAGATTTGGTTGCAAATGAGGAATTCCTGGAAATCCTGGAAAGCGGTGGCAGTGAGGACGAACGCCTGGGCAAATTGGTTGACCTGGCAAATCTACGGGGAGGGCATGATAATATCACAATTATCCTGCTCCAGTCTCCCGATACAGAACTCTTTGAAGAAGAGGAAGATTAGACTCCGATCTCTTTTTATTAAAATAGGAATGATCCCCCTCAGGGAAGAAGTTGGGCCGTATAAACTTGGTCATCCACTCCTAAAAATACCCGATCGCTCATTGTTACGGTAAACGCAGTGGCAGGTTGATCGATGATACCCTCCACCGGGCGGAATTGTTCCTGCAATTCCAACTGGGTGCTGAACCTGTACAGAGCCAGGATCTCTGCATCAAGCATGTACAAGGCAATTCCCGGAGAACCTTTGATGGTGAAAGAATCAAAACTCGCTCCGGCGATAAATGGGCCTGGTTCACGTCCTGGTCTGGTATCTGAAAAATTGAACGGCGTTGTACAGAGTGGATCAGAATCTGCTCTGTCTGTAACGCATTTTGTGATATAGCCATCCTGATGCAAGATGAATAGCTCACTGCCGCTGGTTACCAAATCAACCGCGTCAGCCATCTCTGGTGAGTCAATCGCTCCAAAATACTCGGATCCTTCATGGTAATTCTGACTCTGGTATTCAATCCAGATAGCCCTCTTTTCGGGATCCAGAATATATAAATTATATGGAGCGCTGCTGGCCATCGTGATGGCCTTGACCGGTCCCCTGCCCAGCGTGTAAGACGTATCTTCAAAGATCACAGGAGATTCGGAAAGATCTGCATAGCAGAATATCATCGTATGGTTCTCATCGATCCCCAGAATGGTTGCCTGGTCCTGCTGTGAGGTGGGAAGGGCAGCAATATCCACCAATGGTCCTACCGTGACATGACCTTCGATGGGCCCACAAGTGAAATCATCAATGATTCGGTATCCATCTGGATTGGACTGCGCCCAGATGACAGTACCCTTGTCTGCATTCAGCATATAGAGGTCATTCCATGCTGTCACCACGATTTCAGATATGGTCACATCAACGCCCAGGCCCCGACTGAATAAAGGCTGATATTCCAAGCGTGTGATCCGATCCAGTGTGTCAAGTTCAAGCCGCAAGGAGGAGAATAACTCCTCAACCTCCTCTGTTTGCTGGTAACTCCTGGCTTCCTGGACTTCTTGCATAGCCTCTGAGATGGTTTGGTAATAATCTGGAGAATCAAGCTGGGTTAGCGCTAAGGCCATTAATGTCTGAGCCTGCGAGAAATGATCCTCATAGAGATGATTCCGTCCGCGGCGGATGTAAAACACACTCCCAATGATCACCATCAGAAGCGGAACAAGAATGGCAATCAAGCTTAATGTCCAGGAGGGCAGATCCAGGACTTGATCATCTGGCAGGGTCCTGCTGATCAATCCCAGTAATCCATGCCAGGCTTTCTTGATCTGATTCCCTGCCTGCCCGCTGATTTCACCGAGCTTTCCCCAGATTTTGGAGGCCTGGATTTCTTCCAGCTTCGGTGCGATCCCAACCGCGACTTGCGCAGCCAGATCGGGATTCTTTTCTTCCACAGACACCAATTCCTCGTTGTCCAAAGGAGGGGTTGCAATCGCGCCTGCTACCTCAGGGATATCCAGGGGAGGGAGATCTTTTTCTTCCTTCAACTCGACTGCTGGTTCTTCGATAACTGGCGCTGGGGCCTGTTCGGCTTCAACCACCCTCTCAACTGTTCTTTCCTGCTGGCGGGTTTCTACCGCAGTGTCTTCCAGATCAGGTAGATTGATAATCCTGCCATCAGCAGCCCAAATTGGCTCAATGACCTTAAGTTGGGATTCACCTTCCAATGGGAAGAGCACAACCGCTTCAAGGTTGCCTTCAATTTTATGCAGCAAACGCCTGATCAATGCGCCGAATTTCAACCGCGGCAGGGTCTTGAAAAGGTTTTCTGTCCAGGTGGGGGGTTTCTCCGCTGCCAGGATCAGGATCTGGTTTTGCTGGAGGTAGATCTGGTGGTAACGGACCTTGAATGATTTCCCGAGTCCCAGTCCTGCTCCAGAAAGGTCAGGGTCATGCAGATCCACGACTGTCTCAGGTGTGACATGATAAATATAGGTCGGTCCACACTGGGCATATAAGATCCGGTCTTCCCTGAGGACCACCTGGGTCAAATATCCAACTGCCTTTAATCCCCGGGAAGCAGCCCGGTAGTTTCGGTCCAGAAGATACTTATTGAGAACATCTGTAACATTTCTAAGAGCAGAGGTGGTTGAACCTTCAGTCTCGTAGTAGACTTCCGCCAATTTGGTGAGAAGCTGTCCCATTGCCGTGTCAGATAACGGCGCATTCCCTTCCAGGCGCAGGTGCAGGAGAAGTTTTTCCTGTGTCCTCCTCCTCGGGGAGCGCCGGGGAGGGCTGGCTGTTAACAATCCGGGCAGCTTTGAGACAGTTTTTCCCATCTGGTGATTTATGGGCAAAATGTTGAGATCAAAACGGGTAGTCATATGGTTTTTTCCAGGTGGAATTGGTTGCTGCTTTTATTATACTGGTAAAATGAGGGGCGGAGCCACAACCACCTTTTCCGAGGACTGAATGAGCATTGAATTAATCCAATCTGCGCCGGACTTCCTGGCCCTGAAAGAGGATTGGAACAGACTGCTACTCTCCAGTGCAAGTCGCGTGCCGTTCTTGCGCCACGAATATCTATCCAGCTGGTGGAACACCCTGGGAGGAGGTGAATGGAATCAAGGAACCCTGGCTATCCTGGCTGACCGGGATGCGGATGGTTCACTGACTGCCATCGCTCCCCTATTTCTGAATGGGGAGCGGTTAATGTTCCTGGGAAGTTTTGAAATCTCAGATTATCTTGATTTCATTGCCTCACAGGATAAACTAAACTCATTCATTACAGCTCTCTTCACTTATCTGCAGGATGAGAAATTCCCAACCTGGAAAGCCTTGGACTTATACAACCTGCGGGAAGATTCTCCCTCCCTGCCATTCCTTGAGGAAAGGGCCTCCCAGGCAGGGTACCAGGTCAAGCAAGAGGTGATCTCACCTGCGCCTTACCTCCAGCTGCCTGGTAGTTGGGAGGACTATCTTGGCACACTCAAAAACCGCTATCGGCGTGAAATCGAAAAGAAGATCACCAAAGCCGAAAACTACTTCCTGCCTGTCTCCTGGTACATTGTTAAAGAGGAAGATTCCCTCACTGACGAGCTGGACGCATTTCTGAAGCTCATGGCCAATCACCCCCAGAAAGAGATCTTCTTGACTGAAAAGATGGTTGAACAAATGAAAATCTCTGCCAGGGAAGCGTTTCGGGAAGGATGGCTGCAGCTGGCTTTTTTGCTAGTCGGGGATATCAAGGCGGCCGGTTACCTGAATTTTGATTTCAACGATCAAATCTGGGTCTATAATTCTGGCATCGACCCGCTGTTTGAGAACATTTCCCCCGGTTGGGTCCTGCTGGGCAAGATCATCAATTGGGCAATCGATCATGGGCGAGCAGGTCTGGACTTCATGCGCGGAGACGAGAGCTATAAATACCAGTTCGGTGGGATTGAGAAGAACATCCTCCGGCTGGAGATCTTAAAATAACCCGCTCAGGAAACATTCTGAATATCTGTCTGCTGGGAAATCCAAACTAACGCCAATACCCAGGAATCTTCGTTCCGCACTCGGGGCATTTGCCTTCACTTGTAATGCGATACTGCTGGATTGAAAATCCCCAGCGTTTGATCAGCACAGCCTGGCAGTTGTGGCAGGAGGTATGTTCATATTTACCAAGACTGCCTGGTAGGTTCCCCCCATACACATACTGCAGACCGGTTTGATAACCAATTTCAACGGCATCAAGAATTTGCCTGACCGTCGTCCTGGGCTTAGCGCGCATTTTGTACTCGGGCCGAAAAGCGGTTACATGCCAGGGTATTTCCGGTGAAACAGAGTGAATAAAGCTGGCCAGATCTTTTAGCTCTTCTTCTGAATCGTTGAATCCAGGCACAAGGAGAGTCACAATTTCAACCCACATACCCAGTTCAAATGCATAGGCGATGCTGTCCAGAACAGGCTGCAAACCCCCGCCCAGCTCACGGTAATGTGCCGGCTGCATGGTTTTTAGATCAACCTTAAAGCCCTGCAAACAGGGCTTAAGGTAGTCCAGCACTTCCCTGGTGGCAAACCCATTGGAAACATAGACGTTTTTCATTCCCACCTTGGTCGACAGGTCAAAAATATCTCTGGCCCACTCAGAGGTGATCAGTGGTTCGTTATAAGAAGAAGCCACCACTTCAGCACCCAGCCGCACTCCATGATCCACGACTTCCTCCGGCTGGAGAACTCGCAAATAATCCGCCAGATGGTCCGTGCCTTCCTCCCTCAAGGCCTGGGACGTTAGCCAATTTTGGCAGTAATCACAGCGAAGATTACATCCCAACATGCCGAATGTCAACGCGTCAGCTCCAGCGAGAAAATGGTAGAAGGGTTTTTTTTCGATCGGGTCAACCTGCAGTGAGGAAACGTAGCCCCAGGGAACCCGGAGCTGGCCATCCTGGTTGTAACGGATCTTGCAGACACCTCGCCCCCCAGGTTTAAGGCGGCAGGAATGGGCGCAGGCCAGGCAGCGCACGACATCGTTATCAAGTTTTTCAGCCAACCCCCCAATTCTTGTGAATTGATCCAGATAGTCCTGAAGTCTCATAGCCATCCCTCCCCCTTCTCCAATGATAAAACACACCATAACCTTCTGTTTGTCATTATAATCTGAATATGCTGACAATCGTACTCCAGGCAGGCGGGAAGTCTACCCGGATGGGCACAGACAAAAGCTTGATGCCATTCCTGGGAGTCCCCCTGATAGAACGTTTGCGAGATCGTTTCACAGATCTGGAAAGCGAGATCCGGGTTATCTGTAATGATTGTTCGGGGTATGAATACCTGGGACTCCCGCTGCACAGGGATGTCCTTCCCGACAGAGGTGCCCTGGGAGGGCTGCTTACTGCGCTTACAGTTGCCGAGACGCCTTATATGGGGTTGATCGCCGCAGATATGCCCTTTGCCAGTCCGCCGCTGATGGTTCACCTTCTGGAACAAATCCGGATCTCGGGCGCAGATGCGGTGCTTCCCAGCACCAGCCAGGGCATGGAACCACTGCACGGCTTGTACCGGGTCAGCACTTGTTTATCCATTGTTCAGGATGCTGTCGGCAGGGATCTATGGCGGATGAATTCCTGGCATGACCAGGCCAGGGTCGAGATTCTGGATCCTCTGGAAACCATCGAAGCCGCCGGCGTAGAACATACTTTTCTCAACCTCAACACAGCGGATGAGTTCTCCGCTGCCGAGAAGCTAGCCTTAATATTTAATCTGCTCTAGGGCAAACCGGTTTTACTTGGCGGGCAGTGAGACCAGCGTTTGCCCCAGCCAAACCGCCGCCAATCCCAAAACCAGATGCAGACCAATGTTCAGCAAGGAAAGGATGTCTTCCCCCTCCCTGAACAAGCTGACAGTATCATTCCCAAAGGTTGAAAAGGTGGTAAACGCGCCCAGCAGGCCTATAAAAATAAATGACCTGGCTTCAGCGCTCAGCAAACCGCGCAGCTCAGCCGCGTGAGATAACCCACCAATCAGGAAGCAGCCCAATAAATTGACTGCCAGGGTGCCGTAGGGAAAATTGACGCTCTTGAACCATTGCTGGATAAACCCGCTCACAGAAAAACGCAGAATAGCCCCCATAAATCCACCCAAACCGATTAAAAAAGGTTTCGCATATCTCTGATTCTCCTAGTGAGAAGATCTAGGAGTCATCAGCAGAATGGCGGTTTTCGGTGGACTCCAGCACCATTAAACAGGGGATATTCTATCACAATTACTGGGGAGTGAATCAATCCAGAAGTCAACAATTGGGGGGAGAAAATCCACAGAACTCTTGCTATTTTCCTTCACCTGTTGTAGATTATACGGAATATGCAATCAGGTCTAATTTCTTGTTTGTAGAAGAGAAAGTTGATTATGGGTTATCTAGATATCAGTATCAGCTATGGATCTCAAAGAATAAATCGATTTTTACCAGACAACAGGGGGATAATCCGGATTATCGATGCGCCTGATACTCAATCCGGAATCAGTGATATACCAGCCGCGCTCATCAAGGCTCTTGAAAACGCCGTGGATTCCCTTCCTCTGTTCGAGATGGTCAAGCGCAATTATCCCGGATCAGGGAAAAAAGTACTCCTTATCGCCGACGATAATACGCGGCCCAATCTCCACACCCGGATACTGTATCCCCATCTTCTAGGTTATTTGATCCACAATTGCGGCGTTAAAAAGGAAGATCTGGGCATTTTGATAGCCAGCGGGACCCACCGTCCCCCTACAGAACAGGAGATCCGGGACAGTATCCTGGGTGATGAAATCTTCGAGGAATACAGGAACCAGATCCTGATCCACAACGATCAGGAAAATCTAGTAGACCTGGGAATTTCAACCAGCAACACACCCATCACCATCAACCAGGATGCATATCATGCCTGCCTCTTGATCCCCGTTACGGATTCCGAATACCATTATTTTGCCGGTTTGGCAGGGACCGTCAAACAACTCTTCCCCGGTGTAGCGGGCAGGATCACTACCAATACCAACCACACGCGCATGTTTGATATCGATCTTGGGTTCAAATCCGTATGCCGTCTGGGGAATACAGCCGGCAACCCGGTGATCGCTGACATGAAAGAGATGGCTCAGAAGGTACAGGAACACACAGCTGTCTTCTGCATTGACGCCATCATGGATCATGACATAATCACCAGGATCAACGCCGGCAACATCATCTCCCTGCACGAATTGGCCGGTAAACAGCTCCAGCAGCGACGCGAGATCCAGGTTGATCGGCCAGCTGATCTGGTGATCATTTCCGCAGGAGAACTCGGCATCAACCTCTACCAGGCCGGCAAAGCCATTCATGCCGCCTGGAATGCCGCCAGAAAGCCCGGTGGAACGATCTTGTTGCTGGCCCCCTGCCAGGACGGGGTGGGGACTGAGGGCTATCAAGAAAGCATGCAAGCCGTTCAGGGGATGGATCTGGGCCCAGCCATGGATTGGATCATTAACAATAAATGCGGCCTGGACACTTTTCGAATTGGCAATCAAAAACCGGTCGATACCTTGAGAATATTAAAATCTCTGGGGGAAGGCCAGATCAAGATCCTCTCAGAAATGGATCCAGTGGAATTAAAAGAGGTCTACCGTTTGGACCCCCTGAAGGAAAAAGGATCACCCCAGCAAACCCTGCGGGATTTCCTGGACCAGTTCCTGAAAGTCAACCCAGAGGCCCTGATTTACGTGCTCCGCGATGCGGGTCTGTATGTTGTTCCCGATCATCAATAAGCCAGCAGCTGCTACCCCTTTCAAATCTTTTTTACATATTTGAGAAGGAAAGGCATCACTCAAAAATCACCTTGGTGTAGCCCAGATCCACAAACAGGCGTCCCAGGAAACTTTCTGCGTTCTGCGCTGCCAGATCCAAGATCCCATCCTCGAGAGCGCTTGCTTCAATTTCCAACTCAGCTGCCCGGCGGGCTTCAGTTTCCAGATCGACTTCTCCCTGAGTGAAGATCCCAGTTTCCCGATCATAGACATAGGATTTCTGGTTATCGATCGCCACGACAAATATTTCCGCTTCCGGGAGAGTGACAAAAAGGACATCATCTTCCAGACGGAGATCCTCCGGATTGAGCTTGATCAAATCCACACCTGCGATCACCTCGCCATGGGCGACAAACAACAACCGATCGCCAACCAGCCATTCAAATACTCCCTGACGGGTTTCCGCAGTGATGATCTTTTCCAAGGAAAATTTAATGGTTTCCAGGCGGGCCAGGCTGCGAACTTCATGAATGATTGTCACCGGATCTGGAATGATCGTAGGTGTAGGATGCAATACCTCAGCCACCTGGGTGGATAAGGAACCTGCCATTTCCTTCACCGGCAGCAGCTGGTTAGAAAGGGTTCTCTGAAAGGAATTCACCAGGTAAACCCCTGTCCCAACCAGCAGGAGCAGGAGAACCATTTGCACGATCCACTGCCATTTTTTCATGCCAACTCCTTTGGAATCATTAACACTACTATCCCTGCCAGGTTTCTGCACTCCCCCCTGGATTTACTCCGAGAGTTTATCCTGCCAGAGTGTCAGGGTCTCGATCGCCGCTTGGACCTGGTGAGACTGCACATAAAGATGGTCATGATAGAACGCTGAGACCACATTGACGCTGATCCCCTGCGCTGCTAAAACCTCGCTAATCCTGGCCAGGAATCCCACTGCTCCCAGGCTTGAGAGAACATCCAGTGTGATCCTTTTAAATACGAAGTCGTAATGAAGGCCATCCAGGTCTGCCAGGTGCCTGCCTATAATGACGGTAATCCCCTCTCGCTCACGATAATAGCCCTGGCAGAGAGGGAAATACTTTTCTGCCTGATCAGGGGGCAGGCTGCAAAAAACCAGCTCCTCTTCCTCCAGGACAGGCTGCATGTTTTCCAGGAGATAATCGAGATCAAAATTACCTTTTTCCGGCATAGGCACTCCTTACTATCAACCAGACCCACTACAATTACTGATTATGTTGGCGTTCTCACCTGTAAGCAGCAGAAAGAGAAAATCGATGACCGTTATCCCCACAAGCACTCTCTGGAAAAAATCAATTTCATAACAGGTCAGGATGATATAAGTCAATTATAGCCAATTTCTACCCTAAATCCGCGCACCAATTGAATCAATATTGAGATCAGTTAAGGATTAGCTCTTGACAGGGCTGAGACAATTTGATATATTTACTTTGTTTTTCAAAGTACTTTTATTTCGAAACAGAATGGAGGAATGATGACTGCCCCCACCAGCCTAAAAGACCTTGAACGCAAAATTTTCCGAGCTTCCACTCAGGACGGGATCATTGACATTCATATTGGTTGCCTGCTGCTGATGTTTTCAATTGCCCCCCTGCTTAGCGAGACCATGGGGGATTTCTGGTCCTCAGCCGTCTTTTTGCCATTCTGGGGACTGGTCTATCTTGGCCTCCGAGCTTTACGCAAAAATCACCTACAACCCCGGATCGGGCAGATCGAATTCGGAGCCTATCGTGTCAAACGCCTCAAACACCTCAACCTGGTGATCCTTGTTTTTAACCTGGCTGCTCTTGGGTTGGGTTTACTAGCCTTTATTGGTATCCTCAATCTTCCAGGATGGCTGCCTCTCTCTATTCTGCTCCTGATCGGATTCAGCCTGGGCGGGTACATGATCGAGAATCCCCGCTTCTATCTCTACGGCGTATTTTCTGCGCTCACGCCATTTGTCGGTGAATATCTCTACCAGAACCATGGTTTTTCTCACCACGGTTGGCCAGTTGTTTTTGGTGTCTTGGCTGGGGGCATCATCCTCTGGGGATTATTTCTCATGCTGCGAGTTATTCAGACATATCCCTTAACCGATCAGGCGGGGCTGGAATGAAAGAGCAGCAAAAGTTCCCCGACAATCAACCCCTGGGTGAGATTGACCTCATCATTCATGCCCCGGCTCGTTTAACTATCCTGATGATCCTCTATGTCGTGGAAAGCCTGGATTATGTCTTCCTCAAGAATCAAACTGGTTTATCCTGGGGTAATCTGGCCACGCATCTCGGAAAATTAGAGGCTGCAGGGTATGTCAAGGTCCAAAAAGGTTACCAGGGTAAAAAGCCCCAGAGTAAGATACAACTCACTCCCCAGGGCCGTTCTGCGTTCCAGGAATATAAAAACACAATCCAGCAGCTTCTGGATGATTTGCCAGAGTAGCTATACAAAAAAATATTGGAAAAGGAGAACCGTGCAGATCGATCCTGCCATCACCAGGGTGATATGCAGGTTCAACAAGGATAAACCCAGCGCAGCAGCTCCGCCCAGCAAGCCGATCAGCGGCTGTTCCTTATCAACCAATAGCACACCCGGGAAGATCAATGCTCCCAGAGCGGCATAAGGGATGCTCTTCAGCCAAGTTTGGAACCAGGCCGGAAATTGAAATCGATCCAGGAAGATTGCCGGCAGCAGCCTGGGAAGATAGGTAACCAGAGCCATGCCTAGAATTAGCAGGAGTATTTTCATTCCTCTCCTCCAATTATAAGAACCCCCACTCCTGCTGCCAGAACGGTAGCAAGCACAACAGACCATCCGCTTTCCACCCAATGTCCTAACCCCCAATTTATAACCATGCTCAGAACTGCAATCACAGCGAAGGGGCGTGATTTTTTTGCAGCCGGGACCAGCAAGCCAATAAAGAGTCCATACAAACCCACCGTCATCCCTGTTGTGATCTGAGCGGGAATAAAGCCCGCACTCAATCCTCCCACCAGGGTGCCAGACACCCAGCCCAGGTAAGCGGTTATCATCAACCCGGCTATAAAGGCAGCTGTCCGGGGGGGAGAGTTCTCACCTTCTCCCAGGGTTAACAAGGCAAAGGTCTCATCGGTGATAAAAAAGGACAGCCCCCTCTTCCAGGCCGGCGGGAAACCTCGCATTTGGTCATTCACTGCCAGGCTCATGATCAAATGCCGCATATTCAGGAAAAATGTGGCTGCAATAATCTGCAGGTACCCGGTCCCGGCCAGCAGCAAGCTGACTCCCACAAACTGGCTTGCCCCCGCGAAAACCAGGCAAGACATCAGCACTGCTTCCAGCCAGCTCAGCTGGGCCTGGCCTGCCAGGGCACCGAAAGCGATCGCAATGGGAAAATATCCCAGGGCGATGGGCAGCCCGGCCTGGATTCCTCGCTTGAGTTGAGAGTCATTAGCTAACATAACTGAACGGATATCATTCGGGATGGCAGGATCAGGAGATCCGGTAGCGCTGAATAGTTTTGTTCTCTAAATCGATCACCGGCAGGGCCATTTTTCCATCTTCGCCCCGCTCTACTGTCTGGCCAGAGGAAAAGATCAGATCAATCCCGTATAAGTCCTCTTTATTGTCTTCCGGATCGTTGAAGCGGTGATCCAGATGCTTATGGCCAAACAGCAGGGCATTCACGCGGGGAGGTCGTCCCTCCCTGCGGGAGATGACTCCTTTTAGATCAGCGTGATCGCGCAGGCCATGGTAGAACAAATAATCAAAGGGATGATGGTGCAGGACCAAAATGACATTCTCAACCGCGGGATTCTCAGCCAGTTCATCCAGCAGCAGATCCAGCTTCTGCAGTTGGCGCAAGCCCAGATAGCCCTGTGCGCTCCACAGTTCTCCCTTTTCCATCTCAGCTTCCATTGAATCCAGCAGCACAAATGCCTGCCCTGATTTGATAATAACCGCGGGATATTCAGCGACTTGAGAGATCATTTCCCGGAAATCGCGTTTGCTAGCCTGATTTTCGCGGATGCCGTTCGGCCCACAATCATGGTTACCTGGAACTGTCAGCACAATATAACCAGCTTCGCGCAAGCGGTTTATGAGATCCCTGGCCTTTTTGAACTGCCAGGTTTCCCCATCATCGACTATGTCACCGCTGATAACCACCAGGTTCGATTGATGAAGATCTTGATTCCCAATGATCCATTCAATAATTCGGTGTGCTTTTATTAGATTATTGGATTTTCCAATGTGCAGGTCTGAAAGATGAATGATGTTCACAGGAGATTCTCCCCGATCCAACCTGCTGCCTTTCTGGTAGATTTTTCACAATCAGTTTTCTAACTTCCTAAGCATACCATAGGAAAAGCGCTTCAGCGGTCAATTTCCCAGACATGGATGAGTGATTTGTATTCATCCGCCAGCCTCTCGGTCAGGTAGATTAAGCCGTTCTCTCTGTCAAACGCCATGGCTCCCACCAGGTCCCTCTTATAGATCGCTGGATCCAGCTCTGGTGCCAACAAATACTGATCCAGTACCAATGTGGCATAAGGCTGGGGCACCCAGCTATCCATCTCACCGCGGGCAACCGCGGCCAGCTCTGCCGGATCAAAGAAGATCATTTGGGCCTGGAAATCCTCCGCCCAGAAACCCCGGTCGTCAAAAGGCCATTCTGGTACATCCGGACAGGTGGGCGGCTGGCTCCCGGCACAGTCGTGCTCCCATACCACGCCATTGGCAAACCCATACCATTCCTCCCCCACGGCTTTGGTTCCCGCCAAAACCACCGCGGCTGCATCTCCGGCCGTCAACCAGGCCCCACCCCACCAATGGTCTGCCTCATGGTAGTCAATGACGGACTGGGATGGATCACTGACGATATCAGGCTGTCCCAGCAGCTGTTCTCCATACAGCAGCAGGGGAAGGATTCCGCTCAATGTCTCTCCAGGAACAGGAGGATTCCCAACTCCAGCCGGGTTGTACGCGAACAAGGCGGGGCCTCTGCCGCTCCACAACCCTTCCCGGGCCCGACCGCTGGCCAGCATAGGTCCAGGGGTGATCGCTTCCGCCCAGGAGGAAGGGATCTCAAACAGATAATCGTTGGTGACATAATTGCTATATTCGCCAAAAAGCCAGGCTCCCCGAGCATCTGGTTGGCTTAAATCAAGGCCAGCCCAGCCGTGTGAGGGTTCAAAATCCTGAAAGTGCTGTCCAAACGTGAAGTGCAGCCTGGGTTCTGGATGAGATAGATAAGCCAACCCTGCCCTGGGGAGGGTCATCTGCTCAATCGGGAAAACTCCCTCAGTCAGATCGGTAAAAGCCTGCAGGGTAGCAGCCGTGGGGGCATCCGCCAGATTCCCGGATATCACTGGAGCTGGAATGCTGATCTCTGAAACCTGAAGCTGGTGATCATGGCCAAAACCGAACAGGGACCCCGGAAAGCCATCCGCCTCCCCAGCTGGGTCTCCACCTGGATAATAGGTCAATCCCTGACCGCTGTATTCCCAATTTGATTCCCCCGATCCTGAGGGCAGTCTGAAAAAACCACGATAGACCAGGTCGTCTGGCCGGATCAGGCTGCCTGCTGGAATGGGGGCTTGCCTTGGATCAGATTCTTCTGCCAGGGCTTCCTGGCTTGTTTGGTGATCAGCACTGTTTTCCGGCGTATTGGAAGGAGATGCCTGGCAGGAAATGCATAGCACTAAAACCATAAAACTAACGGCCAGGGATTTTTTTACGCGCATATTATGCTCTCAACCGCGGGCAAGCCATCTCAACCAGGGGGGAAGAAGGGAATATCTCGGCACGGCATCAAACCTTAACGGGGAACAGCCGAGGATCGCATCCGCAGCCAGCAGGCCGCTCAGGATCGCAGGCCCAATGCCCTCCCCCATATCCAATGTAGCCAAACCGGCAGCATCGCCTATGAGATAAAGATTGTCTGCAGGCGCTTTGAAATCATTCCCCCTCAAGTGATACACATAACCACGGGGGTTCAGGTTGTCTTTCTCAACCAATCCCATCCTGCGAATTTTCGCCACCAGGTACTCCCACTGTCCTTGGATCGTCGCACCCCGCTGCTGGAGAATTTCCGCGTTCCCTCCCACTCCGATGTTGACAAATCCTCCTTTCTTGGGCACATACCAGGCATAACCGGGGAGGCCGTTTTCAAAAAACCACAGGCGGCAGACCTGGTCAGTCCAATCGTGCTGGAATTCATCCTCCAGGGCAACGATCTTTGCGCCGCTGCGGGGCTGCGTGCCCGCATAGAATCTCCGATAGACAGGGCAATGTGTTCCCCCTGCGCCGACCAGGATCTCGGCTTCGATCTGCCCATCCAGGCAGTATCCTCGTTCACAGGGCTGAATGCTTTTAACTTCATGGTGGATGACTTCCGCCCCTGATCGCTCCAACAGCCAGTGATCGAATTCCAGCCGGCGGATGGCGTACTGCTTTCCTCGGCGGCGGATCGGAAAACCATGCAGATACACTTTCAAATAGGGAAAGACACTCAA